>SXGQ01737024.1_pt1 | contig 72644 bp, 69 predicted proteins | sample 3178371 | NCBI WGS metagenome assembly SXGQ01 (sample SAMN11356859, study PRJNA531348) | freshwater metagenome | isolation source: freshwater sample F1-20 | place: China: Fuxian Lake, Yuxi | collected 2017-12-25 | reverse complement strand
TCCGCATGTACGACAAGCTCGCGGGTATGACGGGTACGGCACAAACCGAAGCTGCCGAACTCATGAACACCTACGACTTGCAGGTGGTGCCGATTCCAACAAACCGTGCGGTTGTGCGAATTGATTCAGCTGATCAAATCTTCAAAACTGAGGACGCGAAGTACAACGCAGTGGTGACTGACATTATTGAGCGCAACGCCAATGGTCAGCCAGTGCTGGTCGGTACGGTTAGCGTTGCAAAGAGCGAACACCTCTCACGACTTCTGACAAAGAATGGTGTGAAGCACGAAGTGTTGAACGCCAAACAACACACCCGTGAAGCCGAAATTGTGACGCAAGCCGGACGCATTGGTGCGGTGACGGTTGCAACCAACATGGCTGGTCGCGGAGTTGACATTCTTCTTGGCGGCAACCCCGAAGGTTTGGCGCGTCGAGCTGTTCTTGCCGAAGGACATGCCGCCGACACATTGACCGACGAATTCGCCTTAGCACTTCCGCTTGATCAGATGCCTGACGAATACCGTGCGGCACGTGTTGTTGCACAGGCTCGCTACGCCGAGTTGTTGACCGAGATCACCGCCAAGTGCAAAGCCGAAGGCGACAAAGTACGTGAAGCCGGCGGCCTGTATGTCATTGGTTCAGAGCGTCACGAGAGTCGACGAATTGACAACCAATTACGCGGACGTGCCGGTCGCCAAGGTGATCCGGGTTCGAGCCGTTTCTATTTGAGCCTTGAAGACGAATTGATGCGCTTATTCGCCACTGGGGCATTGAGCTGGGTGATGGGTCGTGCGTTGCCCGATGACGAGGCGATTGAACACAAGATGGTCACCAAAGCCATCGAACGTGCTCAAAGCACTGTTGAAACTCGTAATGCCGAGATTCGTAAGAACGTATTGAAGTACGACGAAGTGATGAATGAGCAGCGCAAGGTGATTTACATGCGCCGCGACCAAATTCTTGATGGAGTCGATCTCAAAGTTGCGGCGCTCGAATATATGGCCGATGCCGTCGATTCGCTCATCGAAACGCATTGCGTCAGTGAAGCCGACGACGAATGGGATCTTGAGGGACTCACGAAAGAACTCAAGACATATTGGCCCAATGATCTCTCGCCAGATGTACTTGGAAATTCGTCAAGTACCGACAAAATGTACGACGTCGTCATGGCGAATGCGAGTTCTTATTACGAACAGCGCGAATCCGAACTGACTTCAGTAGTCATGCGCGATGTTGAACGTCAGGTCATGTTGCGAATTATCGACCAGCGTTGGCGCGAACATCTCGAAGAGATGGACTACTTACAAGAGGGCATCAATCTTCGCGCTATGGGACAAAAAGATCCATTGGCCGAGTGGCAACGCGAAGGTTACGAAATGTTTGGCGCCATGATGAAGGGCATCGCTCAAGACTTCGTGAAGTACGTCATGCATGTCCAAGTGGTTCGAAATGAAGAAACGGCACCTGTCGTACAAAACCTTCAGCAGACCAAATCAGAAGCTCCCTCGGCGGTCAGCCAAGGATCTGCACAGGGTGGAGGCGACGTGCCTCAGCAGGCTGCGCCAGTCAAGCAACAGCCTGTCGTGAACGACGAGTGGTCAAAGACCCCTCGCAATGCTCCGTGCCCTTGTGGTTCGGGCAAGAAGTTCAAGATGTGCCACGGCACCAACTGAGGCAGTCATGCGCGATTTCACAGATGATTTAAAAGATGTGAGTCGACGACTCGGTGAAGCCAATGTCTATCTCAAGATTGATGCTCAACGAGATCGTTTCCGTGAGCTTGAAATTGAAGTTTCGAAGCCCGGGCTTTGGGATGATCAAGAATTTGCGAAAAAGCTCAACGCTGAATACGCCAACACCAAGGGTGATATTGACATTTTTGATGGTCTGTCTCGGCAACTTGAGGATGCCGAAGTACTGCATGAAATGGCTCGCGAAATCAACGATGAGTCACAAGAATCCGAAATTAATGCGAGTATTCAAGCCATTGCCCAAGCCCTGAATGTCTTGGAAATGCGCAGTCTGTTCACGGGCGAACATGACGAATCAGATTGCATCGTGCACATCAATACCAAAGATGGTGGCGTTGACGCTCAAGACTGGAGCGAACTTCTCTTGCGTATGTATCAGCGTTGGGCAGAACGACGTGGGCTTGAATTTGAAATCAATGACATTTCGCCTGGTGCCGAAGCCGGAATCATGTCGGTTGAATTCACGTTGAAAGGCCGATACGCCTACGGGCTCATGACGTCCGAACGTGGCACGCATCGCTTAGTACGCATTAGTCCTTTTGACAATCAGGGACGCCGGCAAACGAGTTTCTCTAATGTCCAGGTGTGGCCAGCAATGGAGAACCCCGACATTGAGATTGATGAGACTGATGTACGTATGGAAGTGTTCCGTGCCTCAGGAGCCGGCGGTCAGCACGTCAACAAGACTTCGTCAGCAGTTCGGCTCATTCATGAGCCAACTGGGCTTGTGTCGTCATCACAAGAAGAACGAAGCCAATTGCAAAACCGCGAAAAGGCCATGAATCGCCTGAAGGCAATGGTGGCCGCAAAAATCGAAGAAGAACATCAAGCCGAACTCGATCGCATCGCTGGTAAACAAGCGACTGTCGGCTGGGGTAGCCAAATTCGAAGTTACGTCTTACAGCCCTATCAAATGGTGAAAGATGTGCGTACAAATGTTGAATCGAGCAGCGTCGAATCGGTGCTGGACGGCGATATCGACGAATTTATGGTCGGATATTTGCAGTGGCGTCGTGCAGGCGACGATTCCTGACGAACGACCACTGATAACCTCATGGCTTGACTTCATGTGATCGGCCAATTGGTCGGTTTCTTGCCCGAGGAGCAACATGATTCGCCTCGAAAACGTGACAAAAACTTATGGCACTGAAATACCCGCAGTGCGCGACGCCTCATTTGAGATTGCCAAAGGCGATTTCGTCTTTATGGTCGGCCCGTCGGGATCGGGAAAATCTACTTTGCTTCGTTTGATGAATCGTCAAGAACAGCCCGAACGCGGTGCGGTTTGGGTTGCCGGCAAAAACATCAACGAAATGGCTGATTCAAAAGTTCCGTACTTGCGACGTAATATCGGCAACATCTTCCAGGACTACAAACTTTTACTCAACAAAACTGTTTTTGAAAATGTCGCGTTCGCACTCGAAGTGATTGGGCGACCCAAGCACGTGATTCGCCAGCAGGTACCGGCAGTTCTTGACCTCGTGGGTCTCTCTGATAAAGAAGATCGCTTCCCGCATCAATTGTCAGGTGGCGAACAGCAACGTGTCTCAATTGCGCGAGCTTTCGTCAATCGACCCCTGATTTTGTTGGCCGACGAACCAACCGGAAACCTCGACCCAGCAACGGGAGAGGGCATTATGCGACTTTTGGATCGCATCAATAACACCGGAACAACTGTGGTGATGGCGACACATGATCAACGAATCGTCAACATGATGCGTCGTCGAGTTGTTCAACTCGACCGTGGCGTCATTGTGCGTGATCAAGAACGAGGAGTGTACGACTGATGATTGCTCGTATCAGTTACGCGTTCCGCGAGACTTGGGCTAGTTTCAAGCGCAACGTCACCTTGACGATGGCTGCGGTCGTGACGTCGGCCGTTTCACTACTTTTGGTTGGGTCGACATTCTTGATCCAGCGAGCCTTCGATAATTTATTGACTCGCTGGAAGGGCGACGTTGAGCTCATTGTGTACGTTCGCTCCGATGCCGATCCCAATCAGATTCAAGTCATCGAAGATGCCCTCAAATCTCAACCAGCGATTATTGATGTGGCTCAGTTGCGCTATCTTGACCAGGCGGAAAGTTATGCCGAGGCGCAAAAGTTGTTTGCGGGCGATCCCGGAACATTGCGACTGTTGACTCCCGAAAACATACCCTCGCAATTCAAAGTTGTACCGATTTCGCAAGATTCAAATCTGATTCGTGAACTTGGTGAACAATTCCGAGGCCTCGCAGGAGTCCGAGAAGTCGCTTACGCGCAAGATGTTTTTGATGTCGTGGCACGAGTCTCGCAATTCATTCGTATTGCGACGACGGCGATGTCAATAGTTCTGCTTGTCGTTGCAGTTGGCCTCATTTGGAACACGATCCGCACGGCTATGTTTGCTCGTCGCCGAGAAATTGAAGTCATGAAACTTGTTGGTGCGACCAACTGGTTCATTCGTATCCCATTCATGCTCGAAGGACTTTTACAAGGCCTGATAGGCGGAGTTCTATCGTGTCTTGGTCTATGGGGACTGAATTCAGCTTGGTCTGGTGCCGTTACTGATTTCAATGACACCGAACTAGCGGCGTTAGTTGTCACGGACGGCTATATGCGATTCGTGATGTTCATTTTGCTAGCCATTGGTGCCATCGCGGGTGCCGTGGGCTCGGGTATCGCTGCTTCACGTTTCCTCGACGTCTGACGTTCTATTAGGGTCTGATCATGGCCTATGAAGAGATCATCTACGAAGTATCTGAGCAGATTGCAACGATTACTTTAAATCGCCCTGACAAGTTGAATTCGTTCACGAATCGCATGCTGAAAGAGATCATCGCCGCATTTGATGAAAGTGATGCCGATGACAATGTGCGTGCGGTCATCGTCACTGGTTCAGGTCGGGCTTTTTGTGCTGGCGCCGATTTGTCAGGTGGGGGAGAGACCTTTGCCAAAGGCGGAAGCGATGTGAAGGCCAAGACTGGTGTCATGCGTGATGGCGGCGGCTTGGTGTCGTTACGAATCTTTGAAAGCAAAAAGCCAGTGATCGGTGCAATCAATGGTGCAGCGGTTGGCGTGGGTGTCACGATGACCTTACCCATGGACATTCGCCTTGCGAGTACCGCTTCGAAATTTGGTTTTGTCTTCGCCAAGCGAGGAATTGTTCCCGAGGCGGCAAGTAGTTGGTTTCTGCCGCGAATTGTTGGCATCTCGCAAGCAACTGAATGGTGTTTCACCGGTCGGATGATCAGTGCCGATGAGGCTAAAGAAGGTCGACTCGTTCGAAGTGTTCATGCACCAGAAGATCTTTTGCCAGCAGCACGTGCAATCGCTCGCGAGATTGCGGAAAACACTGCGCCAGTGTCGGTGGCGTTGTCGCGACAAATGTTGTGGCGCATGCTGGGTGCCGATCACCCAATGCAAGCGCATCGGGTCGATTCGCGGGCTATTAATTCTCGTGGTGCGAGCGACGATGCTCGTGAAGGTGTCATGAGTTTTCTGGAAAAGCGCCCGGCTGCCTTCCCAGTCAAAGTCAGCGACGGTTTGCCAGAAGTGTTCCCTGATTGGCAGGATCCCCAGTTCTCGTGAGCGACGGTGAAGCAATAGAAATCTCGATGTACGAACGAGTGGGTGGAATGCCCTTTTTTGAAACCCTCGTTGATCACTTTTATGCGGGAGTCGTGGCCGATGAAGTGTTGTGGCCCTTGTATCCCGATCACAGCGACCTAGAGGGTGCCAAGCGACGATTCACTCTTTTCTTGGGGCAGTATTGGGGCGGGCCACAAACGTACATGGAAGAGCGCGGTCATCCAAAACTACGTTTGCGTCACATGCCATTTCATGTCGGTCCACTTGAACGTGATCGTTGGCTGGTGCATATGGCAGCGGCTATTGAGGTGACAACAACCGATGAGTCCATTCGTCAAGAGTTACTGGCGTACTTTGTTCCGGCAGCTGAGCACCTACGTAATGACACCGGATTGCCAATTAGTTCGTCAAAGCCCAACTAAAAATTGAGTGTTAGCTGAAGACGACAGTTTTGCTGCCGTATACCAAGACACGATGCTCGAGATGAGCTCGGACGGCGCGGGCGAGCACGATTGTCTCGAGGTCGCGACCTTTACGTGTGAGATCGGCAACCGAGTCGCGGTGGGAAACGCGTGAGACTTCTTGATCAAGGATTGGTCCCTCGTCAAGATCTGCGGTGACATAGTGAGCTGTGGCACCGATGATTTTGACGCCGCGATCATGTGCTTGTCGATATGGATTGGCACCGATAAATGCCGGCAGAAATGAGTGGTGGATATTGATGATGCGTGAGGGATAAGCATCAACCAACTTGGGCGAAAGAATTTGCATGTACCGAGCCAAGATCACGAGATCGACCTGCTGTTCATTGAGCGCACGCAGAACGGCTTCTTCTTGAGCAGACTTAGTCTCGGGTGTAACTGGCAAATGCAGATATGGAACGCCCATGTGTTGTACAAGATCGGCGTGGTCGGGGTGATTGTCGATGACCGTGACGATGTCGGCTGGTAGTTCGCCTGAATGCCAGCGGCTCAAGAGGTCAAAGAGGCAATGAGATTGTTTGCTTGCCAAGATGGCAACTCGTGGCTTGACATCTGTAAATCGCAATTGAACCTGCATTGAAAACTTCGATGCAACTGGAGCGAATGCAGTCAAGATTTCTTGACGGTTCAACGAGAACCCATCAGTCTCAAACTCGACACGTTGGAAAAAGACCTTCTCAACATCATCAGTGTGTTGCTCGGCATGAACGATGTTCCCCCCGTGAGCAGCAATGAATTCGGCGACGGCGGCCACGACGCCACGTTGGTCTGGGCAAGAAAGTAGGAGGACGCCAGTTGCAGACACGTGTATAAGTTTGCCTGCGGAATAAGTCATTTGCGACCTACTTGGCCTTTGGGGCCTATAGGGCGCGTGATTCAGGGATCAGTGCATGGCAGGCCACTGCCGCGGCGGCAGCCACATTGAGAGAATCGACTCCGTCGGCCATGGGGATCTTGACCATGAAATTGACTGCGGCAAGCGCTTCGGGGGAGAGACCAGCTCGCTCAGAACCGAGAACGATCGCGACTTTGGCATCTTGAGGAAGCCCGGCGCCGACCTCACGAATATTGAGGGCATCGCTTCGAGGGGTTAAGCCACACACGATGTATCCCGCATCGCGCAATGCGATGAGAGTTGACGATGCATCGATGACGCGGCTGTAACGCATCGAAAACGCCGTACCCATCGAGACGCGAAGAGCGCGGCGAGCAAGGGGATCGGCGCTGTTGCGATCGAGAATGACTCCATCAATTCCGAATGCTGCAGCGCTACGAATGATGGCACCGATGTTTGTTGGGTTGTCAACGTCTTCAACAACGAGTAAATGATGAGCGGTCGCCAAAAGTTCGTCAAGTTTGAGAGGCGATGGTCGTTCAAAAAGCCCCATGATGTCCAGAGCGACACCCATGCCGGTCAATGTTTTGCGAACATCGGCGTGTGCGGCATAGACGGGGATTGAAGCATCAATGTTTTGGACCAGTGCGCTCGGTGATGCAGCATCGGTCAATACTTCAACCAGCCGACAGCCTGCCGACAATGCCCGCTCAACAACGAGATCGCCTTCGGCGATGAACATTCCGAGAGCGATTTTTTCGGCCTCACCCGTTTGCATAGTCTTAAAAACGCGTGCCGGGATATTGCGCGGACGTAGTTCGCGCTCTCGTAAGCGAAACCGGTCAAGTCGTTGATCGTCTAAAGAATCAACATAGATCAGTTCACGAGACATGAATTCGGAGTCGCCAGAAATCAGTAATACCAGGGATAGGGAGCCCAATCGGGGTCGCGCTTTTCAAGGAAAGACATGCGACCTTCCTGAGCTTCGTCGGTCATATAAGCCAACCGGGTTGCTTCTCCGGCAAATACTTGTTGGCCGACGAGGCCGTCATCAATGAGGTTGAAGGAAAACTTCAACATGCGTTGAGCGGTTGGACTCTTGCCGTTGATTTCTTTGGCCCACTGAAGTGCGGTGGCCTCAAGTTCGGCGTGTGGAACGACGGCGTTCACCATGCCCATGCGTTGGGCATCTTCGGCGCTGTATTCGCGACCAAGAAAGAAGATTTCGCGGGCGAACTTTTGCCCAACTTGTCGCGCGAGGTATGCCGAACCAAAGCCACCATCAAAGCTCGCAACATCGGCATCAGTTTGTTTGAAGCGAGCATGCTCTTGGCTCGCAATTGTGAGATCGCTCACCACATGCAAACTATGTCCTCCACCGGCAGCCCAGCCGGGGACGACGCAGATCACTATCTTGGGCATAAAGCGAATGAGACGTTGTACTTCGAGAATATGTAACCGGCCACTCTTGCCCGGATTGATTGTTTCGGCAGTGTCGCCCTCGGCGTAGCGATATCCGTCGCGGCCACGAATACGTTGGTCGCCTCCACTGCAAAATGCCCAGCCGCCGTCTTTTGCCGATGGTCCATTGCCGGTCAGTAGAACACAACCGACATCGGTACTTTGGCGAGCATGTTCAAGAGCCGTGAAAAGCTCGTCGACAGTGTGAGGACGAAATGCGTTACGGATCTCGGGTCGATTGAAAGCGACTCGCACCGTGCCATGTTCAACCGAACGATGGTACGTAATGTCGGTGAAATTGAAGCCGGGGACGACCCGCCATGCCGTTGGATCAAAAATGTCGGAAACTTTGCTATCGCTCACGGGTTTATTCTCTCAGACCAAATGGTAAAAACACCCTTTTGACGTCGTTGCTTCAAAAGGTCGTGAAGTCCGAGAGGCTGCCAACACTTAGCCCTGCTCAATGGGTACTTTGATGTGATGTCCATGTTGCGCCATAACCGAGTTGTTGCGGGATCATTAGCCCTGCTTCTGACTGCTTCAGCATGTGCTTCGGATTCCGCGCAAGGGGCGACCGATTTTTCGTCCGTTCCGGTTGTTGAATCGACCACTACTTCGACGACCGTGCCCCCAACGACAACGACGACAATTGCCCCGACGACGACCGTGCCACCGACGACCGTGCCACCGACGACCGTGCCACCGACAACTATTCCAGAGGTCACTCCTCTGATGGCTCCGCTTGTCGCCGTTGGGCAGAAGGATGGCTTTGAAACTGCTCGCATTCAAGAACGATTACTTGAACTTGGTTTCTGGCTCATGCTCATTGATGGCGATTACGGAACCACCACCAAGCAGGCGGTTATGGCATTTCAGAAGTACATGGGCCTCGAAGCAACTGCGAAGGTTGATCAAGCGACAGCTGATGCGTTAACTCTTTCAACGACACGGGCGGTTGGCCAATCGAATGAACCAGGTACTTTGGTTGAAATTGATAAAGACAAGCAAGTGCTCTTCATTATGAACGCGGGCAAACTTTTGTGGGCACTCAATATCTCGACAGGAAGCGGTCAATACTATCTAGAGATCAATCAAAAAGATTTAGTGACGTGGGAAACTGGCCGGTCGCTGACCCCGTCTGGTCGTTACAAAATCAATCGTGAGAAGTCTGAAGGTTGGTGGGATGGCGATCTCGGACAGATTTATCGTCCTAAGTATTTCAACGGTGGAATCGCGATTCATGGATCAAAGAAGATTCCGAATTATCCAGCCTCGCATGGTTGTGTGCGGGTCAGTACTGCAGCAATGGACATGATTTGGGCGTCGGGTTTGATACCGAAGAAGACTTCGGTGTGGGTGTACGGAAATGACATTGAGGCTGAAGGCGAACCTCCGGTGATACCGACAACGACAACGACCACGACAACAACGCTGCCGGTCGATCCAAACCTCACAACAACGATCGCCCCTGTCTGAGTCAGAGCGGCGTGAGCAACAAATCTTCAATCCGCGTTGACGATCCCCAGTTATTGATCAACTCATCTGCGGTGATTGCAACGGGTTCATGAGACTCTTTATTGATCACGGCGATCTCGTAACCAAGACCTTCGATCCATTCAAGCGCAGTTCGCGGTTCAATAACTGAGACGCGGTGAACCATTTCGCAACTGAACTCCATAATGATCGAGGGACGATCGCGCTGAAGCACGGCCAGACCCGAACACAGAACTGATATTTCGGCACCTTCAACATCGATCTTGATCAACCGTGTACCAATGGGAGCAATGTCATCAAGACGTCGAATCGGAACAATGAAACCAAATCCTTGAGAAAGCGTCTCGCTGTTTGTCGGTAACACGCCACCGTTCGAACCGATATGAGTTCCGAACCAAGTCCAATCGCCGGTATCCGAAAGTGCACTTGGTATGAGCGTGACATTGTGGAAATCATTCTTTTCGGTAGTGAGTAGCAGAAGTCGACAATTTTCGGTATTCGGTTCAACTGCGATGACGCGACCCGACGCGCTGACAAGTTGCGCAGCTCGTGCTACATGGACGCCGATATTCGCTCCGACGTCAATAAATGTGTCGCCGGACTTCAGAATCTTCTGCATTGTGTGCGCGACGTGTGGTTCGTATCCAGCGGCCACCTGTGGCGAAACCGAGCCTTCTGATTTATCAATCGCGATATGTAGCCCGTCAACGGTCAGCCATTCAATATCTGCTGGGCCAAACCGCGCCACAATTCGACTGGCGTGAAGTTGTTGATCAGTGTGCAAAATCAATGACCGAAGCGGATCGCGGCCAGACGCGATCGCCTCGTTGACGATGTGATGAAGGACGTGATTTTGCTCGGGGGTTACTTCGCCAAACACGAGTGAAATCATGCTATTGATCGTCGGTTGTTCGCTTCGCTTGCGGTTGAACACGGAATTCACCGTACTCGCCGTGCCCGACTTCGCTTGGTGTTCAGTCAACTATGGGCGCAAACTTGGCAGAATGTTGGGGTGACTGATCAAACTCAAGCGACCCTCGGTGCTCGACTCCTGGCCGAAGGTGTTGGCACCGCCTTCTTGGTGGCTGTTGTGGTGGGTTCGGGCATCATGGCGCAACGCCTTTCTCCCAACGATGCTGGTTTGCAATTACTTGAAAATGCTGCGGCGACAACTGGTGGGCTGATTGCTTTAATCTTGGCTTTGGGGCCAGTTTCGGGGGCCCACTTCAACCCTGTTGTTTCGTTAGTGACACGACTGTTTGGTGGATTGACGAATAAAGAATTGGCGTTGTACTCGATCGTGCAGATCGTCGGCGGCTGCGTGGGCGCAATGATTGCGAACATCATGTTCGAACTTGATGCAGTGAATTGGTCAACAAAAGATCGGTCGTCGGGCGCTTTGTGGTTCTCCGAAATGATTGCCACGATCGGGCTTGTCGTGGTGATTTTTTGCATCGTACGCAGTGGTCGCGCTTCGGCAGTTCCTTATGCCGTTGGTGTATGGATTGGGGGAGCGTATTGGTTCACGTCATCCACTAGTTTTGCGAATCCGGCCGTTGACTTTGCGCGGTCGATGTCGGATACCTTTGCTGGAATCAAGCCATCATCAATTCCGGGGTTTTTGATTGCGCAGTTTGTCGGCGGAGTTATTGCCTTCTTTTTGGTGAAGACGTTGTATCCGGTCGCCAAAGAAGAAAACTGATATCAATACATCTCGCTGAAAATGGATTTATAGCTTTCCGTCGACCATCAATTGAATGGTCCGACGGCAGGTGCGATTGAAAGCATCGACTGCCATGAACAAATGCTCGTCCGAAGTGTCTTCTTCTTTGGTGTGGCTCAGCCCAGCAATCGACGATGAAAAAATCATGACGGTTGGAATGCTGCGAGCCATCTCGCTGGCATCGTGTAATGCGCCGCTTGGCAATTCGACATCGTGACCTTCAACTTCGCGGACACTCAATCGTGCTGCTTCAAGCAGCTCTGGGTGAAATGGCATTGGTGGAATGCGGAAGATGTGCTCGAACTCGACGGTGCAACCTTCGGCCTCGGCAGCAGAATGAGCAGCAGCAATACTTTCGGAATACATCGCTGCTAATTCATCTGCATCAATGTGGCGCATATCAAGAGTGATTGTGGTTTCGCCTGCGACTGCGGTGACGACGCCAGGTTTGCAGGCAACTGCACCAACGGTCGTCACGCCATCGTGGTTCTCTCCGATATCGGCCACTGCTAATGCGAATCGAGCCGCAGCTCGAAAACTGTCGCGACGCATGGGCATCGGCATTGTTCCGGCATGCGCGGCTTGACCCTTGAAAATGAGTCGCTCGCGTTCAATGCCTTTAGTGCCAGTGACAGTGCAAATGCCCAAATTCATTGATTCGAGAATCGGCCCTTGTTCAATGTGGACTTCGACATAAGCCTTGGCGTCAGCAACGCGAGTCTGCGCGCCGTCCATATTGTCGATGTCGACGCCGTGTTGCGGCAAGACGTCAATCAGTTTGTTGCCCTCTTTGTCGGAGAGCCCGCGCATGATGTCAACATCAACTGTGCCCATGACTGCCGCTGACCCAAAGAGTGAGCGGCTAAAACGAGCGCCTTCCTCGTCGGCCCAATCAACAAGAGCGACCGTCACTGGAGGCGTGCCCTGAGCGGCGAGTGAGCGCAACAATTCAAGACCGGCTAAAACGCCGAGGGAGCCGTCGAGCCAGCCACCCTTGGGGACGCTGTCGAGGTGGCTGCCAACGACCAGCGTGTCTTTCGAAGATCCATGAAGGTAAGCCCAGAGGTTCCCGGCTTCGTCCACGTCGACGTCGACGGGCAATCCACTCAGTTCTTCGCGTAACAGGTTGCGGGCATTCACCCATTCGGGGGTCCAGCAGAGGCGTCGTGAGCCTTCTGGGCCGCCTGTGCGGGATGCCAATTCCCGCAAGTCAGCGACAACGCGCTGGGGATTAAAAGTTCCGGTGTCTATAGCGGTGTTACTCGACATGCCACAACGGTACCGTGGCAGATGTGACTGATCACATTCTTATCAACGGACTTCGGGTTGTCAGCGTGATTGGGGTGCTCGATCACGAGCGCCTGTCAGCTCAACCCCTGCAGATTGATGTTGATATTCATGTTGACTTGCGCGCTGCTGGGGCCAGCGACGATTTGACTCAAACCGTCCACTACGGCGAAGTCTGTATGCAGTTAGCGGCCACCGCTCGTGCCACGTCAGATCAGTTGCTCGAACGTTTGGCGCAGCGCATGGCCGATGTCGTTCTTTCTTTCCCGCATGTGCTCGCGGTTGAACTGACTTTGACCAAACTGCGTCCTCCGGTTCCCGAAGATGTTCAATCTTCGGCAGTACGGATTCATCGCATTGCACTTGGTGCTAGCGAGTAAATCGTGCACGAAGCGATTATTGCTCTAGGAAGTAATTTAGGAAACCGAGTTCAATCACTAAATTTTGCCATTGAACAACTCGGTGTCGGTGTGCTGAAACAATCTCAGGTTTTTGAGACTGACCCAGTCGGTGGCCCAGAAAATCAAGGGGCGTATCTCAACATGGTGGCGGCTCTGGAAACCGATCTCGATCCATATGCGTTGATGCGTTGGTTGCATCACATTGAAGCCGAAGCAGGAAGGGTGCGGGAGATTCACTGGGGTCCACGCACGCTCGATTTAGATTTGCTTTTTTACGATGATGTGTTAATCACTGGCGGCGAGTTAACTGTGCCGCATCCGAGATACGCCGAACGTCGTTTTGTTTTGGCACCACTCAGTGAAGTGGCCCCGCAACGTTGTCCAAAGAATTGGGATGCAACTCTTCCCCCAGATGCGGTGTACCCACGCGGCGCACTCGCACAACTGTCGTCATCTTTATAAGTTGAGTTGTCGTTCGACGCGACGAATTTTCTCGGGGTAGTGACCGCGTCCAAATTCGGGTTGCTGGCGCAAAACGATCTCGAGTAGTTCGTCGTGTTGTGCCGTTTCTTTCCAAGGCAAGGCGATGTACAACGGAAGATTGAAAATACGCAAACGATCAAGGTTGGAGTACACCTGCTTTTGGTAGATGTAACGCTCTTCCCATGGCCAGTTTGACGGAGCAAAGCCGGTACCTGGATCAAGGATGCACAGATGTCGTAAACCAAAGCGATCGGCAACTTTGAGCTGTTCGGTAAAGAAGTCGAGCATGACCTGAATCGGGTCAGCCTTGACGAGTTCCATTTCGCGCGGATTTGGTCCTGACAAAAATGGCAACACAATCGGTGCTTGAAAATCGGCAGCCACTTGCCACATTTCGTCGTTTTGCATTCCATCGGCAGCATTGATGACAGTCGCCCCATGTTCGAGGGCGAGGCGTGTCACTTGCGGTTTCCACGAGTCGATACTGAGCGGCACTTTGAACTGAGCCAAGGTTTCGACAATCTCTTTGAGGCGGTCCCACTCTTCTTGCCATGGGATCACTGAAGCGTTATCAGTTGAACCTTGCCCGCCCAGATCGATGCCATCACACCCGTGATTCAGTAGATATTCACCTCTCTGCCTCGCAGAAGTGGCATCAGTTGCGATTGAATCAAGGTTGAGTGAGTCAGGTGAAGCGTTCACCACGCCGTACAAGAACATGTTCCGCAGGCTACGGGATGGAGTCGAAATGAGTGCAGTCAAGACATTCGATCCAGCGGGATGGGACTTGGCTTACGCTTTGAGTTTGAAGGGCACCCGCACGATTTCGGTGTGCATTCCTTGTCGTAACGAAGCACAGACAGTTGGCGACCTCATCCGAATGATTGAACCGACTCTTGTTGGCACATTGGTCGATGAATTGATTGTGCTCGACGATGACTCAACCGACGGTACCGATGAAATTGCAGCCGAAGCCGGGGCAACGGTGGTGCCAGTCGATTTCGTGCATTTCTTTCACGGAGCCGAGCGCGGAAAAGGAAATGCCCTTTGGGCGAGCCTGTTGGCGAGTGCTGGCGACATCGTCGTCTGGATTGATGGTGACATCACGAGCTTTACGACCGATTGGATTGTTCGGTTAGTAGTTCCATTGCTCATTGACGATGAACTCGGATTAGTGAAAGCCAACTACGAACGGCCGTCGCACCTAGGTGGCGGTGGACGTACGACAGAACTTGTCGCGCGACCTTTGTTGTCGATGTACTTTCCAGATATTGCCGATTTGCAACAACCCCTCGCTGGTGAATTTGCTGGTCGACGAAGCATGCTTGAAGCCATTCCTTTCGCAACAGGTTGGGGCGTTGAGATCGGCATGTTGATCGACATGGCCGAGAAGTTCGGCATTCAAAGTCTTGGACAAGTTGATCTCGGTGTGCGATTGCATCGGCATCACAAGTTAGAAACTTTGGCGATTCAAGCCGCCGAAGTAGCAGCAACGTTGCTCTTACGTACTCCGTACCCGCCCGACTTTGCTGAAGATGTTCCCATGTTGCATCGCAAAGAACTGGGTCCTTTGCAACTCAATATCGGCGAGCGGCCACCAGTGAATTCGCTACCGAAAATGCCTCAGTTGCCTCATTCAGATCGCAAGTAGCGCAAGAAGACAAAACCCGAGTCGTGGCAGACATGTGCAAGCGTCCACGAATCATGGTTGAACCATTCACCTTTGAAAATTCGTGGGGTTGTGCCACCGACAAACATCGGAGCGATCGTGAGACAAATTTCGTCAATCAAATTTGCTTGCAACATTTGGTTGTTGAGATTGGAACCACCCTCAAGCACACAGATATTTCCTGAAAGATTGTGCACGATGTTGCGTACATCACCAGCAACGATTTGGGTATTGCCAGCATCCAGTAGCGCCTGAGTATTCGCACCCAAATCGCCGGAGTGAGAGAGAACGACGAGTTGTTGGTGAGCGGGGAGCGGCGAGTACGAATCTTGGCGAATGGTTTGGGCTCCGACGAGAACACAGTCCGCCGAGCGATGAAGATGTAGAAAGACTTCACGATCGGCTGGTCCGCCCAACTTTGCCGAGTTGCCGTCAATTGCGGTGGCGCCGTCGGCCGTGCTGATCATTGACAGCACAACCCAAGGTCGGTCCCCAGAATGATCGCGGCGGCGGTTGCGATGGGCATTGTCGTAGGCCGCGGCGACCGAAATCTCTTGAGGTCGCGGGAAGAGCATCTGCACGCCCTCTGTCTAGCGGTATTTCGACCCAATAATTGGCAAAATTTCACTGGGCAGAGTTTCTGACACCCCGTCAGAAGGGGGGTAGGGTAAGGGTATGTATCTCGCCGAAACCCCCGAACAGCAGGCACTACGTAAAGAACTCCGTGAGTATTTCGCGGCCATGCTGACACCTGAAGTGCGCGCCGAATTGGGCGAATCTGGTGAGGGCAAGCCATTGTTCCGTGAACTGGTCCGCAAATTAGGTGCCGACGGTTGGCTCGGACTGGGTTGGCCCAAAGAATTTGGTGGCCAGGGACGTCCGGCAACTGATCAATTCATTATGTTCGACGAGATCCAACGCGCCCATGCGCCGTTCCCTTTCGTGACGGTTAACACCGTTGGACCCGCCATCATGGCGCACGGTACCCAAGCCCAAAAAGATCAGTACCTCACCGGAATTTTGCAGGGTGAGATCAACTTCGCAATTGGTTATACCGAACCTGAGGCTGGCACCGACTTGGCCGCTCTGCGTTGTTCGGCTGTGCTCGATGGTGATGAGTGGGTCATCAATGGCAACAAGGTGTACACCTCGGGTGCCAACCAGTCTGACTATGTCTGGTTGGCCTGTCGCACCGACACCGAAGCACCCAAGCACCAAGGCATTACATTGATCATTGTTCCGACCAACACGCCGGGCTTCGAATGGACCCCGATCGTGACTGTTGGCGGTGTGATGACAACTGCGACCTACTACACCGATGTGCGCGTTCCGAAAGAAAATGTCATCGGCGAGATCAACGGTGGATGGAAACTCATCACGATGCAGCTCAATCACGAGCGTGTTGGTTTGGCGGCTTTGTCGGGTCTCACCGAGCGTTTACTTGATGACGTCACCACATGGTGTCGCGTGACTCCGAGTGGCACTGGCAACGATCAAAAGATGATTGATGTTCCGTGGGTTCAGGCCGATCTGGCCAAGAGCCATGCACTGCTTGACGCAATTCGATTGATGACCTGGAAGTTGGCCAAGGCGGTGTCAGATAACACGCTCGGACCGGCTGAAGCCTCTGGTGTCAAAGTCTTTGGCACTGAGAAGGCTGTTGAGGTCTATCGAATTCTGCAAGGAATTCTTGGACCGGTGTCGCACTTACGTGAAGGATCTGAAGGCGCAGTCATCCACGGTGAAGTTGAACGTGCTGCTCGCGCTGCGCAGATCAACACCTTTGGTGGTGGCGTGAATGAGATTCAGCGCGAATTGGTAGCAACAGCCGGTTTAGGACTCGTTCGCTCAACGCGATAAATGTTGTTCAGCTGATTCGCTGAATGATGGTGCCGGTTGAAACGGCGCCACCGCAACACATGGTGATCAAAGCGAACTCTTTATCATTGCGCTCAAGTTCATGTAGGGCAGTGGTGATAAGACGGCTACCGGTTGAACCAACTGGGTGACCAAGGGCGATGGCTCCACCGTTCACATTGACCTTCGACATCAAATCGTCACGGCTGACTCCGTGGACTTGAGCCCAACTGAGAACCACGCTGGCGAACGCTTCGTTGATTTCAACGATGTCAATATCTTTCATCGCCATCCCAGCATCTTTGAGCACTTTCTCGGTTGCTTGAACCGGGCCATCTAGGTGGTAGTAGGGCTCGGCGCCGACGAGGCACTGCGAGACGATGCGAGCGCGGGCCTTGAGGCCTTCGCCTTTGGCGCGATCTGCATCCATCCAAAGCACGGCTGCAGCACCATCGCTGATTTGGCTGCTGTTGCCGGCGGTGTGGCGGCCACCAGGCATGACTGGATTCAAATTGGCCAACTTCTCGGCAGTTGTTTCACGAAGTCCACCGTCGCGAGTGACGACAGTTGTGTTGCCTTCTGAGTCTGTGACTTCAATCGGAATGATCTCTCGCTCAAAGCGACCTTCTTCGGTTGCGCGAATGGCCTTTTGTTGCGAAATGAGACCAAGGTAATCGACCTCTTCCCGGGTGATTCCACGACGGTCGGCGATGCGCTCGGCTGCACCAAACTGGTCGGGCATATCAAGGGCGAAATCGGCAGGCTTTGAACTGCCATTCACAAAAGTGACATCAGCACCCTCGCCGAGTCGGGGCACATTGGCGCCGAGCCACACCTTGCTCATGTGCTCAACTCCACAAGCCATACCAGAGTCGATGACGCCGGCATGAATCATGTTGTGAATCATGTGGTTCGCTTGCTGGCTTGAGCCGCACTGACAATCAATTGTTGTCGCGGCAACTTGCCACGGGAGTCCTTCATTGAGCCACGCAGTGCGTGACACGTTGCTGGCCTGTTCGCCGGCTTGGGTAACGCAACCACCGATGATCTGGCCGAGAGAAATGGGGTCAAGGCCAGCGCGTTGCAATACTCCGTTTTGCACGGCGCCGAGCAACTTGACGGCGTGGAGGTCGGCGAAAGCGCCACCGCGCTTACCGATTGCTGAACGACCAGCTTCGATGATGACGGGATTGGCCATGATGGGACTCCTTGTATTGAAAATTGATGAAGGTATTTAGCGTGCTTGAAGATGTACGGGAAGAGTTTTGATTCCGTGAATGAAGCTTGAACGCAATTTGCGAACTTCGCCGGTCAGTTCAATACGATCAATGCGCTTGGCCATCTCTTCAAACAAGATGCGCATTTCAAGGCGAGCCAAGTTTGCTCCGAGACAGAAGTGTGGGCCGCCACCACCAAATGTGACGTGAGGGTTTGGATTGCGCGTGATGTCAAACTTGAACGGATCTTTGAACACCGAATCATCGCGGTTGGCCGACGGGTAAAGCATGGCGACTGCTTCGCCTTCTTTGATCTGTACACCATGTAATTCAACATCGCACACTGCCGTACGGCGGAAGTTGTTGACGGGTGTTCCCCAACGAAGAATTTCTTCAACGGCAGTTGTGACCAAACTCGGATCGTTCTTCAACAGGTCCCACTGATCGGGGTTTTCAACCATGGCGAGAACACCGTGACTGATTCCGTTACGGGTGGTCTCGTTGCCAGCAACTGCGAGCAACAACATGAATAGGTCGAATTCGTGTTCGGTCAGAACGTCGCCATCATGTTCGCTGATGAGCGTCGTGATGATGTCGTCTTTGGGTTCAAGCTTGCGTTGTGCCGCGATTTCGTTGGAGTACATGTACAACTCGGCGGCCGCAATTTGGGCGTCTTCTGGAGAACCAGCAAAGTCGGGGTCGGTGGTACCAATCATGGTGTTTGACCAGTGAAAAACCTTGCGCCGGTCTTCGACGGGAATGCCGACAAGTTCGGCAATCGCGATGAGGGGGAGTTCGGCCGACACCTTGTCGACGAAATCAAGAGTTTTCTCTTGCAAGGCTTCGTCAATGAGTTGAATCGCCACTTCGCGGAAGTGTGTTTCAAGCATGCGCATTGCCTTAGGAGTGAATCCGCGGTTGACCAAACTCTTCAACCGAGTGTGTTCGGGAGGGTCGAGGTCAATCATCAAGCGGGCGAGTTCAAGATCGGGACGATCTTGATTCATTAACGAGCCTTTGGCTGCCGAGGAATAGGTCTGAAACTTGCGACTCACTTCAACGATGTCGGCATGACGAGTGAGCGCCCAAAACCATTCGGGGTAACCCTGTTCAATTCCGCGGTGGCGCGCAATTGGTGCTTCATTGCGTAGGCGAGTGAGTAACTCGTGTGGCGGACCGTTGCGGTACACCTCATTGGAAATGACATCAAGTGAGTCGAAGCTCAAATCTGAATTGGTGTCTTGGCTCATCGGTCTACCCCCAGAATTAGCCCGCTAGTGGGCACACCCGTGCCAGCAGTCACGAGAACATTTTCAACCTTATCTACTTGATTAACACTTGTGCCTCGGACCTGCCGAACTGCTTCGGCAATACCGTTCATTCCGTGGATGTAGGCCTCGCCAAGTTGTCCGCCATGCGTGTTGATGGGGAGGCGACCACCAATTTCGAGTGCTCCATCTTTGATGAAGTCTTTGGCCTCGCCGCGACCACAAAAGCCGAACTCTTCGAGTTGCATCAGCACGTATGGCGTGAAGTGGTCGTACAGGATTGCTGTCTGAATATCAGATGGAGTCAGACCGGAAGACGTCCATAGCTCGTCGGCAACAACTTTCATTTCGGGAAGCTGCGCAATGTCTTCACGGAAGAACGAAGTCATGGTCCATTGATCGACGCCGGCACCTTGAGCACCAGCGACAATCAACGCGGGAGTGTTCGGCAAATCGCGGGCCCGTTCGGCACTTGTCACGACGAGTGCTTGACCGCCGTCGCTTTCTTGGCAGCAATCGAGCAAGTGCAATGGATCAACGATCCAACGGCTGGCTTGGTGATCTTCAAGAGTGATGGGATCGTTGTAAAACCATGCGGCTGGGTTGTTGGCAGCATGGCGTCGACCAGCAACGGCAACGCGACCAAAGTCAGCTGAAGTTGCGCCGTACAGGTGCATGTAACGGCGAGCCACCATGGCTACCCAACTGGCGGGTGTGAGTTGACCGGCAGGCGTTGTCCATGAGAATTGTGCTCGCTCGGCGGTTGCGGCGTTGGGGAGGTCTTGAACTCCGGCGCCAAATCGTCGACCACTGCGTTCGTTGAAGGCGCGATAGCAAACAACTGCATCGGCGACTCCGGTGGCAACAGCCATTGCGGCCATCACGATGGTGCCACAGGCAGCACCACCGCCGTAATGCACGCGACTGAAATGACGCAAACTACCGATGCCAACATGGCGCGCTATTTCAACATCAGGATTGTTGTCGGTTGAATACGTCACCATTCCATCAATGTCTGATGGCTTGAGGCCGGCGTCGGCAATCGCTGCAGCAACTGCTTCGCTTGCCAAACTCATTTCGCTACGGCCAGATTCTTTGGAAAATTCTGTTGCACCGATGCCAACGATTGACGCCTTGCCACCAAGTTGATTGCCAGGACGATTGATGCTCATGGCAGAACCACCTCAACAGTTGCATTCATGTGATCGCCCATCGAGTTCGAACCTTTCACTGCAACAGTGACAACTTTGTTGGCGTCATCTTTCGCGGTCACTGAGCCAGTAATCACCATCGTGTCGCCGGGGTAGTTGGGGGCACCCAATCGAACTTTGACTGAACGAATAAACGAGTTAGGTCCGGTCCAGTCAGTGACAAAACGTCCAACGAATGCATTTGACGTGAGGATATTCATGATGATGTCTTTTGAACCACGTTCGGCTGCAATGGATGGGTCGTGGTGTACGACTTGATAGTCACGGGTGGCGATTGCGGTTGACACGATCAACGTTCGAGTGATCGGTAGGTCAAAAGGCGTTAACTCGTCACCGACTGAGACATCGGCGAAAGATCGAGTGGCGGGAAGCGTGGTCATATGAGACTCAATTCAGGTTCGGGCAATTAAATTGCCGAGTCGAGCGAGGTGCGAACTCGCAGATCCAAGAACACTGGCTAATTGAATGCCCCACAAGAAATAGCGGTGGACGGGGTAGTCCACATCAGCGCCGATTCCGCCGTGAAGGTGTTGGGCCGCGGTCACGACTTGTTGCGCGCCCTCATTCGCCCAATACGCGGCGACTGCGACATCGCGGCGCGCATCAAAGCCTTCGGCGAGACGCCACGCAGCGTTCAGTGCAGTCACGCGCATTGCCTCAGTTGTGATGTATCCATCAGCAGCGCGCTGGGTGGTCGCCTGGAATGCGGCGAGCGGCTTACCAAATTGACGGCGTGACGAGAGGTGCGTTGAAACATACGCCAGTGAACCTTCAGCGACACCGACTTGAATTGCGGCAAGGGCGGTCAACGAATGTTCAAAAACCGAACGCAACGCTTCACGATTATCGATATCTGTTCCGTGACCAAGAATGTCAGCAACCGGAATTGTGCAATCAAATGAAATGTGGGCTTGCGGTTCGTGGTTTGTTGTCTTGACTTCGGTCTTCGTCACGCCGCTTGACGAAAGATTGACTAAGACAACTCCGACGTCGTTGCTTGCATCGCCAGTAAAAGCGACCGGCACCAAGACGAAGTGTGCGTGCTGAGCAAAAGGAACGGCGGGCTTGTATCCCTGCAAATTCACCGAGTCGCCGCTGATAGTGGCAGTCACTGTGGGTCGCATGACATCGTTAGCGCCAGATTCGGCGAGGGCGATCGTAAAGATTGTTTCGCCACTAGCTAGGCCAGGCAAAAGATTGCGTTGTTGGTCGGGCGAACCAAAGTCGGTGATTGCAAGTGCACTGACTCCCGTTGTCCATAACGGGACTGGAGCCACGTAGCGACCTTGTCCCATGAGCGCGAGTGAAAGTTCGACTCCGCCGAAACCGCTTCCACCAAACTCTTCGGGAACGCACAAGGCTTGAATTCCACTGTTGGCGAGTTGCTGCCACATATCGCGATCAAAGCCATCGCCCTTTTCAGCAACTTTGACTCGCTCGACAGTCGACTGACCCTCAAAAATTTGGAGGGCGAGGTCTTTAATCACTTGTTGTTCTTCGGAAAGATCGAAATTCATGAGGTGGCTCCGGTGTTGCTGGTCGAATCGAGAATGGCGAAAGGAAGTTTCATATCGGGGTCAGTGGCGCGGATCTCGATACGAACGCGGGCGCCAACAACAAGAGCATCAAGGTCGGTGTCGGCAGAGTTCATGATCATGCGCACTTTGTTGTTGCCGGGCTTGCCTGAATGAGAGATTGATGGATCAATGTCAACAAGCAACACGGGGAGCGGGTAATCAAAACTTGGAACTTGCGGATAATGCGCAATCACAAAACTATGAATGGTTCCCGATAGTGGCATCTCAACTTTGTCCCACTTCAAAGAATGACAGGTGGGGCACATCGGTCCGGTGGGGAAGCGCACTTCACCACATTCGGCACAAGCTTGCGAATACAAGACACCATCGTTGAGACCGTCAAAGTACCACTGGTTGTCATGGGTGGTTGCGGGGCGCGGGCGAAGTGCCTTGGGCTTGGCTGCTGGGGCCTTCGCTTTGGGTTGGAAACGGAAAATGCGAAAGAGCATTGATCCGACGAGTTCATTCTTCGCGTCGTAATAATCTTGTCGAGTGCTCACGAAATGGCCAGTGCCCAGGCCAGTGGTTTTCTCGTCGCTAATTGAGTCAATCACTGTGCGCATTGTGAGTTGATCTCCGGGGTGAAGATAACGCACATACGTCTGTTCACTATTTGTTCCAACAACGCTGGTGAAACCACGTGAGAACAAAAGTTGATTCATTTTTTCGTAAGGCCCGTCACCAGTTCGCGGTGGGCCATCAATTCCATTCATGACCCACGCTTGCAACATGGTGGGAGGAGCAACGATGCCACCATGAATTGATTGCTTCGCGAGTTCAGCGTTTGAATAAATGGGGTTTTTATCACCAACCGCTTCAACAAGATGTCGAATCATGGGGGCATTGATTTCGTCAGGTGCTGGAGTCGGCGCACCAATTTCAAGACCCACGTAAGTTTGCAGTTCGCTAAAAAATGCAGCCTTCGCTTCGGGCGTTGCGTCAACGATGATGTCAGAAGTTGTGTTGCTCATATTGATTCTCTTTTTGATTCTCTTTCATCCAACTTTGTTCGAAACACGCCACGGCATGTCCTTGTCAAGCTGAGGTTCGCGAGGCAAGCCGAGTCCGCGCTCGGCAATGATGTTGTGCTGAATTTCGTCGGTACCGCCACCAATGCGAATGGCAAATTGACCCAGCAAGTGCTGGCCCCATTGGTTGTCTTCGGGAGCGTCATCGGCCCAGAGCATTGCACCAGCTCCAAGAATTTCGGTAGCTAGTTCAGCGGTGAGAATCCAATGGTTGGCGTACGCCAATTTGAGCGTGAGTGCTTCGGGTCCAGGCATGCGCATTTGACTCATCGCTGTACGCATGCGGAAACCCATGTAGCGAAGAGTTTCGGCGCGAGTATGCGCTTGAGCAAGTCCTTGGCGAATGTTGAGATCATGTGATAGCCCGCGTTGTTGGGCAAGTTGAATTAATTGGTCAACGGACCAAGTTCCACCTGAACCAATGTGGCTGCGTTCGTTCATCAGCGTGGTCTGAGCGCCCTTCCAGCCAGCGTTGATTTCGCCGATGATGTTCGTATGTGGAATACGTACGTCAGTGAGGAAGGTTTCGTTGAAGTGCTGCACGCCGGTGATCTGGGTAATGGGGCGGACATCAATGCCTGGACTCTTCATGTCCAAGATGAAGTAGGTGATACCCGCGTGTTTTGGAAGATCAACATCGGTACGAGCGAGCAAAATCGCGTAATCGGCAAACTGACCAAAGCTGGTCCAAACTTTTTGACCGTTGACGATCCAGTCGTCACCGTCGCGCACGGCGCGAGTGCCGAGCGAAGCCAAGTCACTGCCCGAACCAGGTTCGCTGAAGAGCTGGCACCACACCTCTTCGCCCTTCAAGATGGGGGCCAAGTGATGCTGCTGTTGTTCGGGTGTTCCGTGGGCGATGAGTGTTGGTCCAACCATGCCGATCGACACTGCGAAGGCCCCGGTCGCAACATCAAACTGCGACATCTCTTCGGCGAAGATGGCTGACTGAATGGCACTCGCACCACGTCCGCCGTATTGCTTGGGCCAGGTAATGCCAGCCCAGTTGTTGTCATACAACACGCGCTGCCAATCGCGACACGCCTGCATGTGCCCGGCGAGGTCGCGAGTGTGGTCGGCAGACTTACCTTCGTGTGAGTCGCGGCGGTGAGCGTGAGCCTCAAGCCACGTGCGAGCCTCGGCTCGAAAAGCAGCTTCTTCTGGAGTGTCCCCAATATGCATGAAAGCGATGATCCCCGTGGAAAAGAGGCAGGCGACAAGCGTCTGCAGGTTTCTGACAGTCTGTCAGAAACCGACCCAATCCCACCTAACCGCGCTCAAGACACGGGCAGCATTTGCGCGCTAATCCCGCCACGTGGCTGGGCCGGTGTAGAACCTCAGGTCATCTCGGCTGTAGGTCATGGGGATTGCGCCCTGGGAGTCGACGACCTCGGACCAGTGATCTCGCAGACCTTCGATGGTTGCGTCGGGACCACCTGACCACCCGGGGACGCCGGTCGTTGAGATAAGGGCGGTTCGTCCGGCACCGGTCGTGAATATTTGGCCCGAACACGGGACGTCGTCATGAACGAGCCAAGCCGCGGCGGGTGAGCACATCTGGGGGGCGAAGTTGTCCTCCATCCACTTGCGCGTGTCCTCATTGGGGTTGAGGGCGGCCGATCGGGTGTAGCCAATGGGCATGAGCACATTGATCTTGATTCCGTCAGGGGCGCCTTCGAGTGCGAGCGACCTGGCTAAGCCAATGAGTCCAGCTTTGGCCATTGAGTAGGCCGGCATTCCGAGCGACCCGACGGCGGCGCTCGAGGAGGTCAGCAGAATTCGGCCAAATTGTTGCTGGCGAAAATGGGGCCAGGCAGCCCGAGACATGTTGTACGAACCGACAAGGTGCGTCGAGATAATTGTCGCTACTTGGTGGTCAGTCGTTTGCTCAATTGTTCCCGTTGGCCCACCGCGACCCGCATTGTTGAGAACGATATGTAACGAGCCAAATTCTTTGAGCGCAGACTGCACGATGTTCTGTGCTGCTTCGGGGTCAGCAACAGAGTTGGTGTCAGCGACTGCGATGCCGCCAGAGCGAACAATGTCGTTGGCAGTGGCGGAGGCATGCTCGGCTGACGAGTCATTCACAACAACTTTGGCGCCACGTGATGCAAGGAAAAGTGCATGTTCTCGTCCGAGCCCACGACCCGCTCCGGTGACGATGGCGACCTTTTCATCAAAGCGAATGAGTGATTCAGACATGTGCCCACCGTACAGTGCTGATTATGAATAGTTCAGTAGCGGACGCTCGCTCGGGGGTCGTTCCAGGCGTAGTCCCACGAGTAGTAATGGTGACTGGAGCGAGTCGCGGAATCGGCCGAGCGATTGCATTGTCATTGGCCGAGCAAGGTCATTCGCTGATTCTGACGGCACGTTCGGTTGATGGTGGTGCCAAGTTTTCTGGAACATCACTGAATGATCCGCTGGCGGGCATGGATCTTTCGGGTTCGGTCGCCGACGTTGCGCGTGAATGTCAAAAACTAGGCGCACAGGCAATCGCGGTGGCGATGGATCTCACTGATGAATCAAGTGTGATTCGTGCAGCACAAACTGCGTTAGCAGAGTTTGGTGTTGTTGACACTCTGATATCCAATGCGATTTACCAAGGTCCAGGAGTGAACGATTGGTTGCAAGATCTTCCGATTGAAAATCTGCGTAAGGTCATTGAAGGCGACGCGATTGCATCGGTGATATTGTTGAAATCGTTTCTTCCTGGGATGCTGACTAGTGGTCGCGGAGTATTTGTGCATCTCACGTCGGGTGCTGCATCTCTTGTGCCGAATAAACCTGCAGGTGAGGGTGGCTGGGGAGTCGCTTATGCAATGGCCAAAGGTGCTGCCCACCGAATTGCGGGTGTGATGCATGCCGAGTATTCGTCGCAAGGATTCCGGGCATACAGCCTGAACCCAGGTCACGTAACAACTGAAGTCATGTCGATGCGTGCGCAACGCGAAGGTCGTGAAGTGAGTGGCAAAGGACCAGAAGATGTTGCAAGCGCAACTCGTTGGCTCATTGAAGGAAATGCCGAAGCTATTGCTCTGTCGGGTCAAGAAGTCGTTTCACGCGATGTGATTCAACGATTGCGTAATTCGTGAATCGCTGACTTGAGTAGTTGATCATGTGAATCGTCGGGTGGGGCAGCAACAAGAATTCCGTCAGCTAAACCGTCAAACCATTCGATCGCGACATCGGGCAACTGAGCAAAGGTTGCTTGCGGCACGAGTGTGTCAAGAACTTCATCGGTGACGAGAGTAGACAGGTCGCCCCATCGTTGTTCGCGAATAAGAGCTCGTAATTGCGGCGCTAATTCACTCCAACCGAACAATTCAAGAGTTCGTTCGTAGGCGGGAGTTGAATAAAGAAAGGCCAAGAGTCGCCGATTGTGCTCTCGTCGCTCGTCGAGGTCACTTTGAGTTTTGCCAAGTATCCATTGAGTTCCGACAACAAGCTCAAGTTCTGAAAGTGCGCGTCCTGATGCATCTGCACCAACTTGTAAACCAGGTTGACACAACTCTCGTAAGTATCGCGGATGACTGTTGGTTGGGTGCGTCACAAAGCCATCAGCGATTTGTCCAGCAAGCTCAACAAGTTTTTTGTTGACTCCACCCATCCAAATGTTTGGTCGCTCAATGTGAGCGGGCAGCGGATCAGGTGTGAAGTTTGGCGTGAGCAAATTCAGCGTGTAGTGCTCGCTGGTGTAATCGAGTTTTTCAATTCCGTCGAAAGCCCGCCAGCATGCACGAACTGCTCCGATGTGATCACGTAAGCGTCCGGTTGGATCATCAAACTGTGCGCCGAACCGACGTTCAATGTGCGGACGAATTTGGGTTCCGAGACCGAGTTGGAAACGCCCGTCAGAAAGCGCTGCTAAATCCCATGCTGAATACGCGATTGCCATGGGACTACGTACAAGGGCTAAAGCAACCGAGGTGCGAACAGTCAGTGTTGTGGTTGCCTGAAGTGCGGCCATCGATGCCAAAAATGGATCGTGAATTGTTTCAGCAATATGTAGGCCGTCGTATCCGAGTCGTTCAATACGTTGCGCATGAGCAGCAATATCGCGAATGGGGAGTCGCGGATCCATGCCTGCGTAGACACGCATTATTTGTCGCTCAATTTCTGTTCGGCTATCTGCTGGGCGCGTAACTTGGCCCATTCGCGCGCACGTTGATTTTCTAGGGCGTAGGCCGCATCGCTATTGCCCAGTGGTGCGACCTCGTCGTACAGCGAACGAATTGCGGTGATCGCGCCGGCGTGGTTGATGGCTATCGATTCAGCAACTTCAAGCGCGCGAGTTAACAATTGGTCGTGCGCTACGACTTCGGTGACGAGTCCCCAATCGAGTGCGGTTTGCGCAGTAATCATTTCTGCAGTCAGGCTCATTCGTCGGGCGCGCCCGGTGCCGATGAGGCGGGGCAGTTTGACGGTGAGGCCCCAGCCAGGAACCATGCCAACTTTTGCATGAGTGTCGGCGAATCGGGCCTTGTCTGAAGCGATCAAGAAATCGCATGCCAATGCAATCTCAAATCCGCCGGTAATCGCGGCTCCGTTGATTGCGCCAATCACGGGAACTCGCGTTGGAGGAAGTGCTCCCCAATAACCGGGGTGCGGGTTGTCGCCTTTCTTTTCTCCACCCGAAACATCGCGTAGATCAAAGCCCGCACAAAAGGCCGGGTCGGCTCCGGTCAAAATGATTGCCCGCACATTTGGATCAGAATCGCATTGTGAGATAGCAGCGGGTAGGGCGGCCGAAAGGGCAGCATTGAGGGCGTTGCGAGATTCGGGCCGGTTGAGCCTGACCACGGCGATCTTGACCGAGGCGGTTTCGCGTATCTCGACCTGAACAATTGTTTCGTCAATGCTGTCAAGATCACTCATCATCTGACAGAGTGTCAGAAACGGAGGGTGATGATGAAGTTCTGGTGCGCAACGGCATTTATGAAGACGAAACAACTGGTGCATATTGCTCAGTTGCTTGATGAAGCCGGGTATCACGGCTTAATGGTGAGCGATCACTTGGTGTATCCCAAGAACTTGCAGTCGAAGTACCCGTATTCGCCGCACCCCGATGGCCGACCGATTTGGGAACCAGAAACCGCCTGGCCTGATCCGTGGGTGTTGATTGGTGCAATGACCAGCGTGACCAAGCAATTGAACTTCACGACCAACATCTATGTTGCTGGCCATCGTCCGCTCTTGCAGTTGGCCAAAGAAATCGCCACTGCGTCGGTTTTGTCTGATGGTCGTGTTGCACTTGGTGCGGGAGCTGGCTGGATGAAAGAAGAATTTGATCTACAAGGTCAAGACTTCTCGAACCGAGGTAAGCGTCTGACTGAAATGGTTGAAGCACTGCGCGCTATGTGGGGTGGCGGTTGGGTTGAATTCCACGGTGAGTACTACGACATTCCTGCCGTGACGATGGAGCCATCACCTCCTTCGCGAGTCCCGATTTACATTGGCGGCCACACTGATGCTGCGCTTAAGCGTGCAGCAAAAGTTGGCGACGGATGGATTGGTAATGCGTATCCAGTCGAAGAAGCAAAAATGTACATCGACAAACTCAAGGGCTACTTGCGTGAGTACGGTCGTGAAAACGACAACTTTGAAATCATTTGCGGTTTATATGCAATGCCGACAGCCGATTTGTACAAGCGTGCCGAAGAAGAAATGGGTATGACCGGAACGTTATGTATGCCTTGGGCGCTCGGAAATCCTTCAGCAGGAGACCACGCAGGTCTCGCTGAAATGTCGGCGGCTTACAAGCCGTTTATTGATGACTTCGCGACAAACGTTGTCGCGAAGTGTCAGTGAACATCGCGACGCTTTAATTGCTCAGCTTCTATTGATCTTTTTCAGCCAGGCCAAATGATTGATTGCATTTCGGTGTAGCACAGCATTCCGAAGTCGCCACCATCACGACCAACACCACTCATCTTGAAGCCACCGAATGGGGCTTCGTGATTTCGTTGGGCTGAGTTGATGCCAACGTTGCCGCTGCGCAGCTGACGAGCAATCTTGTAAGCACGATCAGAGTCCTGCGAGAAAACATAGTCATACAAGCCGAATTCAGTGCTGTTTGCTATCGCAATGCCTTCTTCTTCATCGTCAAACGGAACGACGACAACAACTGGTCCGAAGATTTCTTCTTGGACAGGTGTCATTGTTGACGTGCACCCGGCAATCAATGTTGGCGCAACATAGAAACCGCGCTCCATGTGTGCTGGACGACGACCATCAACGATGATTTCGGCACCTTCGTCGGCGCCGGCCTGGATGTATCCCTCGATGCGTCCACGCTGTGCGGCTGAAATAACTGGGCCGACCAAGGTATCCATTGCAGTCGGGTCACCGACTTTCAAGTTGGGAGCAACATTTGCCAATGCGGCGACGAGTTCGTCGTAACGACTGCGATGAACAATCGCGCGAGTTGGTGCGGTGCAAATCTGTCCACTGTGGAAGGCCCACACGCTTTGGATCGCACCGACAGCTTTAGCGATGTCGGCATCATGCAGAACAAGACCTGCGCCCTTGCCGCCGAGTTCAAGCAACTGACGCTTCATAGTTGCGGCGCCTGCTTCCATAATGCGCACACCAACACCGGTTGAACCAGTGAACGACACCATGTCGACATTGCGACTTGTTGTGAGTGCTGCAGCAGGCGCAGGGCTTGACGACGTGATGATGTTGATCACTCCAGGTGGGAAGCCAACCTCATGCATGATTTCAGCGAGTTCAATCACGGCAAGCGGATCTTGCGGTGCAGGCTTCATAACAACCGTGCAACCAACGGCAAGAGCCGGTGCAATTTTGCCAGCCATGTTGACAACGGGGAAGTTGTATGGCGAGATACAGGCCACAACACCAACTGGTTGACGCTGAACAACGCCACCGATGAGACCACCAGCGGCAAGCGGAGTCGCTTGCATTGCCGACGGCGGGAGTGCGATATCAAGGCTGCGGGCTGCGCTCTTGGCGTAACGCTCAAAGCGTTCGATGGCGACCGGTACTTGCATGCGCGAACCGACCATTGCAGTGGCGCCAGTTTCGCTAATGATCAACGGGACGAGGTCGCCTTGGCGTTCGCGCAAGGTGTCGGCGAGGGCTTGCAAAAGTCGAGCGCGTTCAGCCGGGGGAGTCCGCCACCATTTGGGGAAAGCGTCTTGGGCGGCCTGGGCGGCGGCTTCGGCCTGAGCGACTGATGCCTCGGGGGCGTAGCCAACGATTTCTTCAGTTGCGGGGTTGATGATGGGCGTCGTGCCCTCGTCGCCAAGCACCCATTCGCCGCCGATGAGCATCTTGTACGTCTTGTCAATTGCTGAACCTGAACTTGACATATTTCCCCCTAGGTGCGGACTCGCCACGGCACGAATGCCATGGCAAGGCTACAATCTGACGCACCGTCAGATTCCATTTCTTCGGAGTTTGACATTGGTTTTCCCGAGGGCGCCTAGGCCGTGACCTCGGCAATAGGTCTCAGAGAAAGATGGTTGGACATGCTCGACAAAGTGATTCGTGGCGGAACAGTGGTCGATGGAACAGGTTCACCATCGCGGGTAGCCGATATCGGCATCAAGGACGGTCGGATCGTTGCGATCGGAGTCGTCGAACAGGACGCCGCCGAAGTGATCAATGCAACAGGTTGCATTGTGACCCCCGGATTTGTTGATCCGCACACTCACTACGACGCACAACTTTTGTGGGACCCAACGGCCAGTCCGTCAAGTGTGCACGGTGTAACGACGATTATCGGTGGCAACTGCGGATTCACCCTTGCCCCCTTGATCCCAGGTGACGCTGACTACTTGCGCAAGATGATGTCCAAGGTTGAGGGTATGCCCTTGGCGGCACTCGAAAACGGAACCGACTGGTCGTGGGAAACTTTTGCCGAATATTTGGGTCGCCTTGAAGGAAACATTTCTGTCAACGCCGGATTTCTGGTGGGACACTGTGCGATTCGTCGTTATGTGATGGGACCAGCCGCTGTCGGCGCTGAGGCATCAATCGAACATATTGCTGGAATGCGCGCCGAGCTTGCGAAGTCAATTCAGTCGGGCGCCTTAGGTTTTTCGTTTACAAACAGCACATCGCACAGCGATGGCGATGGCGAGCCAGTTGCAAGTCGTTGGGCTACGCATGATGAACTTATTGCATTGTGTGAAGAAGTTGGTTTGCACGAAGGAACAACGCTTGAAGGAATTGTTCCTGGTTGTTTAGATCGTTTCGCTGATGATGAAATTGAATTGCTCGGACTCATGAGTGCCGCAGCAAACCGCCCAATGAACTGGAACGTTCTGACTGTTGACTCGCGTGAAGCCGATCGCGTGCCGCGACAGATTTCTGCTTACGACCGTTCAATTGAGTTGGGTGGCAAAGTTGTTGCCCTCACCATGCCGGTGCAAGTGCCAATGAATATGAGCTTTTCGAGCTTCTGTGGCTTGTGGTTGTTGCCAGGTTGGCAACAGATTTTGGGCGTGCCGGTGGCAGAGCGAATCCAACGACTTCAAGATCCTGATACGCGCTTACGCATGCTTGAAAATAGTTTGTCGCAAGCCGCTGGTGTGTTCCGTCGTTTGGCCGACTGGGGCGACTACGTCATTGGTGATACCTATTCAGCAGCAAACGAAGGCTTGAAGGGTCGCATTGTTCGAGATGTAGCTAACGAACGCGGTATGAGTTCGTTCGGAACGCTGCTCGACATTGTGATCGCCGACGAATTGAAAACGATTTTGTGGCCGACCCCGCAAGATGACGACGCTGAATCATGGAGAATGCGTGCCGAGTTGTGGCAAGACGGACGAGCAATGATCGGTGGCTCCGACGCCGGTGCTCACTTAGACCGTATGTGTGGCGCTCCGTACCCGACACGCTGGTTGGCCGATTGCATTCGTGGCCGCAAGTTGGTGCCCGTTGAGTTTGCGGTGAAGATGATGACGTCCCAGCCAGCGAAATTGTTCGGTTTGGTTGACCGAGGTGAATTACGCGAAGGTGCGTTTGCTGATGTGGTGGTTTTCAATCCCGATGAGATTGGTTCTGAAGATGCGATGTTGGTGACCGACCTTCCGGGTAACTCGTCGCGATTGACAGCAGGATCGTTCGGTGTCAAGCGAGTTCTCGTGAACGGTGTGACGATTGTCGAGAACGGCGTGGCCAATGGTGCAGTGCCAGGAACCGTTTTGAAGTCTGGCAAAGACACCTACACCGTTCCCGCCCGCTAATCATCCCCATTCCTGCCACTTTGGAATGTGGCTGCCGCTAGGCGGTAACTAGATTCCAAAGTGGTAGATAATTACCGCTTGAGCGTCAGGCGACTTTGAACTGCAAGGTACGTTGAGACACGGTTCGGCTGATCATCGAAATCACCTCCATGAGATGCTCCGTGACATCAGCGGTCGTCGGACGGAGAATCTGCCAGCCAAGCAACGCGGCCTGCATGTCTCGAAGCTTGTCTCGATGTATCGCCACGACAGTGTCGTGTAATTCTCCGTCCACCTCAACGCCAAGTTTGACATCGGGACGGGCGACGTCTATATGGATCGTGTGACTTCCAGGAATTTCAATGGGAAATTGTCTTTGCCAACGCGGATCTCGTTCCTCTAAAGCTCGAGCAAGTTCAAGTTCAGGGTGGCTCATCGCGATTGGCAACTCATCAGGCCGGCCCAGAATTACTCTGCGAAAACGAGCGGACCCGTGACGCCCCATTTTCACTGAGCGACTACCGAACTCCCGAACACTCGACATGGTCACTAGTCCTCGGTTGAGGCAATCTTCGTAAGCCGACAGCAAAGTACGATCATCAACTTCAAGAGCGATCTCGAAAAGGGTTTGCTGAGGAGAACTCACGCTCCATCCATGGATTGACGTGACAATTTCAGGCTCGGGCAAGTTGACTCTGCGGATTCGGACTCCAGTGAGATTTGGATGAAATTTAGTATTTACTGAAATCTCAACTCTGTCTCGAGGCACTCTGCGGATTCCCCAATATTGAGCAGCGCTGACCCCCGATGCCCATGACTCTGGAACTGCAAAACAAGCGGCAGCGATCTCAGCCTCAAAGTTGAGGTGTTCATCGCTGAGCGCATAAACCGTCCCACGATGAACACGACGTAAAATTCCCCGAGAGACAAGTCGAGTTATTGCACTCGGACTGAAATGCAATTGCTTGAGATCATCGAGCAACACGAGGCCGGATCGTTGCTGTGCGGTCTTGATGAGTAGCGAGAGTTTGTCTTCCATGCCCAAATGTGGGATCTAATGCCGATTTTGGGAGACGCCCAATGATCAAATTTCCCCACTTTGGAATATGGCTACCGCTTGGCGGTAACCATATTCCAAAGTGGCAGAAAAAGGGGAGGGCCGCCGTGGGAGATTTCCCAGGGCGGCCCTCGCTACTGCTTTGTTAGTTACTTCGTTTTATGTTGACCTTGTGGTCAGCTGATCGGCACCCAATCGCTAACAACAACACCACAGTTGACCGGTGCGGCACAACCGTTGTACAAGCCGTTGGCATCAGGCGCAGTATCAAGTGCTGCTGCGGTGATACGAACAGTGTGCAATGCATTGGCTGCATATGGTTTGCCTGGCGCAAACTTGCCAGTTCCACCACCAGCAAGTGCCAACGGCACTTCGCCAAGGTTCAACACTGCATCGATGTATGACTGACGCGTCGGGTTAACGCCCGCTGCAGTCAAACCGAGATTTATGATGTTCGCCAAAGCACATTCTTGTGGCGTGTAGTCAGAAATCAAGGTCTTGCCATTGGCATCGGTGTAGATGTTTCCAGCCGGCACGCCGGAATTGGATGGGCCACCGTAGAACTCGGTGAAGCTGGCGTCGTAGAACGCACGGCACTCTGCTTCGAACTCGGTGTCTGCACGAAGTGTAGTTCCGTCAGTTGAGTGGTCGTATGCGGTGACGCAATCGCTACCTACGGCGGCGGCTGGTGCACGGCTCAAACCGAATGCTGAACAACCCGATGATGAAGTATCAAGCAACGAGAACTTCAATCCTGCAGTGGCAGCAGCACCCCAGAAGCCTTGGGTTTCGGTGAATGGTGTGGCAACGAAAGTGTGAACAGCACCTTCAGCCTGGAAGACAGCAACCGCTGCTGCGCCTTCTTCGTTGGTTGCGGCAGAATCGCCCTGGGTTGAGTTGATTTCAATCAACTTCGGTGTGAATCCGCCAGCGGTCAACGCAGCTTCAGCAGCCTTGCCGGCAGCTGACAATGCGACGGTGTTGTTTGACAAGATGCCAACGACCGAGCCGGGTGCGGCATCGGTTGAGTTCATCCACGCAGCTACGCCTGCTTCACCAACAGTCTCTGAAGGTGCAGAAAGTGAAATTGCGAGACCGGTGTCAAGTTCTGCCTGGCCCATGACGTCGCCGTACATGATTGGTGTGCCGGCATCGAGTAAGCACTTGCGAGCAGTTGACGACAAGCCAGTTCCGTTCACGACCATGAACAATTCGTTGTCAACAGTTGCTGCTGAACAAAGAGTGTCAAATGTTTTTGGGTCAAGCGGGTTCCAAACGAGGCGAACTGGTTCGACCATACGTCCGTTGATGCCGCCGTCGGCGTTCCACTTCTCGAAGAATACATTCCAACGATCAAACAAGTGATCGGTCGTCAGAGTCTCGGGAATAGAAATTCCCATGGCGCGCACGGCTTCCAAGTCGGATACGGCAACGCCGATTTTGATGGTGTCGGCAGTGATACCGACATCTGAAGCAGTCAATTCTTCTGCGGCCGGTGCTTCGGTGACTGGAGCTTCGCTGACTGCGGGTGCTTCAGTAGTTACTGAGCCGCCGTCATCGCCGCCGCAAGCGGCAACGATAAGTGAAGCGCCCGCGAGAAACGCGAGTGCAATGCGTGATTTCTTCATGTGATATCCCCCTCGGATGATGTGAAGTCGGATGGTCACTGAGACCACCCACAATTGGCAAACTAGCAGAAAATTCGACAGTTTCTGACGGTCCGTCAGAAACTTCTGACGGACCGTCAGATTTTTCTGATTCGCCGTCAGAAGTTGGGTGCAGTCGCACTAATGTTCCTCAAGAAGTTTCAGGGGGAATATGCAGGATTCTGAGGGTAAACAAGCCGCAAAACCTTCGGCCGCGGCGTTGGCCGCTTCGATTGTGGTTGACGAGCAAAATCGTCGCGACCGAGACAGCCAAGCCGACGCGACAATCGGCTACGAGGCGGCGCCGCAGGGGCCAATGACGTTGCGTGAGGGTCTGCGTACTGGCGGATTCAGCGTGGCGACGGTCTTGTTGTTGTTTACGATTTTTGAGGAGTTTGATCGGGTTGCCATGCATGTTCTTGGACCCGACATTCAAGAATCTCTGGGCGTTTCAGACACTGTGTTGCTGGGTCTGCAGAGTTTTGGTGGCGTGGTGTTGGTTTTGGCAACGATGCCGTTTGCGTGGTTGGCAGATCGTCGTCGCCGAGTACGAGTGTTGTCTGGTGCCTCGGCGCTGTGGCTCGTTTTCGTTGCTTTGACTGGTTCAGTTGTTAACACCTTCCAGATGGGATTAGCTCGCGCTGGTTCGGGTTTGGGTGCAGCGGCCCGTGTGCCGATTGGGCCATCCCTGGTTGCGGACCAATATCCGCTCGCCGTTCGTACACGAATCTTCGCGATCGAAGCGCTTGGTCGACCACTCGGTCAAGTTCTTGGTCCATTGTTTGCTGGAGCAATTGTTGTTGCTGCGGGTGACGATGCTGGTGATTGGCGAGTCGTCTTCTTCGCATTGTTGATCCCAGCGGGACTCACAATCTTGTGGTCATTCACGTTGAAAGAGCCAACACGTGGCCGTCAAGAGCAAGAAGCAGTTCTCGGTGAAGCAGTAGTTGATGCTGAAGCAGAACCACCAGTGTTGTTGTCTGCAGCCTTTCAACGATTAAAGAAGGTGCGCACCTTCTACTATCTGGTCGTCGGTATCGGAGTTCTTGGATTTGCCCTCATTGCGGTGCCCGGAGCATTCAACCTGCTTTTGAAAAACTCATATGACTACAGTGCTTTCACGCGTGGCTGGATTGGCGCCATCACGTGGTCGGGTGCACTGATCGGAATTCCGTTGGCGGGACGAATTGGTGAAAAGTTGTTTAGGCGCAACCCTCCGTCAGCATTGCGAATGATGGGTATATGCATTCTTTGCTACGGAATATTCGTCACAGTCGGAATGCGTTTTCAGAATGCTGCTCTGATGATTGCTTTTGTCACCATCGGCAACGCATTCCAGGGCGCTGCCTTTACTCAAATGGGCCCGGCTATTTCGGCCATCATCCCATACCAAATGCGTTCACAAGCTTTTGCCATGGTCGGCGTGTACATCTTCTTGATGGGCGGTTTCTTTGGTGGTCTTCTCGCCGGCGGATTATCTGATGCTCACGGTGAACGTACTGCGTTGACTGCTGTCGTGCCGCCTGCAGCATTGTTGGGAAGTTTGCTCATCATCTACGGCAGTCGTTACATGAAGCGCGATATCGCCTTGACGATTAGCGAATTGAAAGAGCAACAAGCCGAATCGCAGCGCTTGCACAATGATCCCGGCAATATTCCGGTTCTTCAGGTGCGAAACGTTGATGTCAGTTACGGCAACTTGCAAGTTCTGTTTGACGTCGGTTTTGATGTTCGAAAAGGTGAAGTGCTTGCATTGCTTGGAACAAATGGTGCCGGTAAATCAACGATCCTGAAAGCAATTTCGGGACTCGTGATGCCTGATCGCGGCGTCGTTCGGATGAATGGTCGCACGATCACCTTGGTCGAACCGCAGTACCGAGCCTCGATGGGATTGGTGCTCGTTCCTGGAGGTGAAGCGGTGTTTAGCTCGATGACGGTTGAAGAAAACCTTCAGGTATGGAGTCGTCAGATCGCCGACCATGGAAAGCGCAAAGAGAAGTTGGCACAGGTGTATGAAACTTTCGACATTTTGTGGCAGCGACGAGATCAGCGAGCTGGATCGTTGTCAGGTGGTCAGCAACAAATGCTGGCACTAGCCAAAGCTGTGATGCTTGATCCCGAACTGTTGTGCATTGATGAGCTTTCGCTCGGTCTGGCGCCAGTTGTCGTACAAGATTTGTTGAAGATCGTGGAGAAACTCAAAGAGCAAGGGGTCACCATGGTCATCGTTGAACAATCGGTCAACGTCGCCCTCTCGATAGCCGATCGTGCTGTCTTTATGGAACGAGGCCAAGTGAAATTTGAGGGACCTGCCCAAGAACTTCTTGAACGCGATGATCTCTTGCGAGCCGTCTTCCTATCGGGGGCGGGAGCATGAGTGCATTTATCGCTCTCACGTATTCCAACGACATTATGTTCGACGGGCTGATTCAAGGCCTTGTCTATTCGCTTGTTGCATTTGGGTTATTGCTGATTTATCGGGCGACGGGAGTCATTAACTTTGCTCACGGACAAATCGGTGCATTCGGCGGCTACATCATGGCGCTCTTGCAAGTTCGCTACGACATTGCGTACGGATTGTCATTACCTATCGCTTTGCTCTGTGGAGTCCTGCTCGGTGTTGCGGCAGAACTCGTGCTGCGACGACTGTTTACTCAGCCACGTTTGCTACTTTTCGTCGCCACTCTTGGTCTGACGCAAGTGATTCAGTTGCTGCAATTACGTCTACCCATTCCAGATGAGCAGGCAACAAACGTCACCTTCCCCGTGTTGATTAGTGGAAACTGGGAGGTCGCCGGCATCAATGTCACTGGCCCACAGCTAATGGTTCTGCTTTTCGTGCCAGCACTCATGATCTTTTTAGGTTGGTTATTTCATCGCAGCGCATTTGGTATGAATGTCCGCGCAACCGCCGACAACTTCCCGGCCGCCCGCCTTGCTGGTATCGGAGTTCGCAGTGTCTCGACAAAGGTGTGGGCATTGGCCGGGCTGCTCGCAGCACTGAGCGCACTGTTGATCGCGCCGCTACAAGGTGGCTCCATTGCTTCGGTCCAAAATGCTTTGGGTCCCAAGATGCTCCTTCTTTCGCTTGTTGCAGCGATGGTTGGACGGATGAAGTCATTCACTTGGACACTCGTTGGTGGACTTTTGGCTGGAGTCGTCGATCGTTTCTTGATCACTTGGTCTTTGAGCGGCGATTTGCCAGCGGGTTCAAATGTCGCCGTGCTTTTCGTCGTCATCCTTGTCGTGTTGTTTACGGTTGGCCGCTCGGCATCAATGAAAGACGAGGCATGGCAACTCTCTTCTAAGGTTCGCGCGGCTCGTGTTGAATTGACTCGCCACCCGTTGTATCGCGGTTTAACTTTTGCTGGATTTGGCTTGATTGCCGCACTTGCTCTTGTTCTGCCAAGCCAGGTTGATAAGGCCAGTGACATGCTGAAGTTTTCTTCAGTGCCGGTGTACCTGATCATCGCTCTTTCCGTCACCGTGATCACTGGTTGGGGTGGACAACTTTCGTTGGGTCAATTCGGGTTCGTCGCTCTTGGCTCGTATCTCACGATCTATTACGCCAATGACCTGCCCTATTTGGTCGCATTGCCTATTGGCGTGGCTTGGGGTGTCATTGCGGCGGTCATCGTCGGAGTTCCGGCACTGCGGGTCAAGGGTTTATACCTCGCAGTTGTCACCTTGGGATTTGGCTTAGCGATTCGTTCATGGTTCATCGTTGGCGAGAAGTTTGCTCCTGGTGGCGGTGGAAGTGCACAACTCAATGTTGATCGCAATGAGGGTTTCCGTCTGATTTTTTGGACCGTGAAGGGCAACAACTTTGATGGGGTGTATTACTTCGTTCTGCTGATGGCGCTCGTGTCGTGTTTGTTGGTTTGGAGAATTCGTCGCACCGGAATCGGACGTTCAATCATCGCGACGCGAGACAACGAGACCGCGTCTTCGGCGTACACCGTTGCACCTAACCGAGCAAAGCTCTTGGCATTTGCGGTGTCTGGTGGTCTTGCTGCTCTTGCAGGAGGGTTGTTGCCACTGGTGGCGCGCAATGCTCAGTTCAAAGTTGATGGGTTGCTCTTTGATTTTGATGAATCGCTTCGAATTGTCTCGGTGGCAGTAGTTGGTGGAATCGGTTCGATCACTGGCGCAGTATTAGGAACTCTGCTGATCATTGCAGTACCTCTTTTCTTTGATGGAACGAAGCAAGTTGAACTATTCGCCAGCGGTTTTGGCATGTTGATTGTTCTGTTGTATTTCCCAAGTGGATTGATTTCTATTGTTCACTCGGGCCGTGACAACTTGTTGAACTGGATTGCACGTCGTTCAAACTGGACTCCGCCAGTTCGTAAAGAGGGAGCGGTCGTTGCATCTCTCGGTTCTGGGGAAAAGGTCGTCACCAGTGGTGCTCCTCTTATCACAAAGGGACTCATTGTCGCTTTGGGTGGGCGAACAATTGTCAATGACGTCTCGCTTGAAGTGCGAAGTGGTGAAGTCGTTGGCCTCATCGGAACAAACGGTGCCGGAAAAACAACGATCGTGAATGCGATTTCTGGTTTTGTGCCATCTTCTGGGGTCATCGAACTGTTCGGTCGAGATGTTTCAAAACTGCCTGCGTATAAACGAGCCCGTCTGGGTCAGGGTCGAGCATTTCAGAATGCGCGACTTTTCAGTTCGCTCACTGTTCGTGAAACTTTGATGGTTGCCCTTGAATCGCGTCAACGGTCAATTCTCATCCCGTCAATTTTGGCGCTGCCTCCCTCGCCCAAACACGAAGGACGCAAACGACGCGAAGCTGATGAAATCATTTCATATTTGGGCTTGGGTCGCTACGCCGACTCTTTGATGGGGGAACTTTCAACCGGAACCCGGCGCATCGTCGAACTAGGTTCATTGATCGCTTTGGATTCAAAGTTGATGTTGCTTGACGAACCGACTGCCGGCGTTGCACAACGTGAGACTGAAGCATTTGGTCCGCTCATTCGCATGATCAAGGAAGAACTTGGTGCATCAATTTTGATTATTGAGCATGACATGCCGATGGTGATGTCTATTTCTGATCGCATTTACTGTTTAGAAGCAGGACATGTCATCGCCGAAGGTGCGCCTGATGCAATCCGAAATAATCCTGCAGTGATCGCGAGTTATCTCGGTACCGACGAACGCGCAATTCAGCGCAGCAATACCAAAGACTGAAAGTCTTCACGGGAATCCATTATGGCTGAAACACAATTTAACGCACTTCTTGCACCAGGTCGTATAGCAGGACTTGATCTCAGCAATCGTGTGTTCCTTCCCGCAATGGATATGAACCTGTGCGTTGAAGGCGAAATCAGTGACGGCGAAATTGCGCATTACACCGCACGTGCTGCGGGCGGCACTGCCATGGTCATAACGGGTACCGGAGCGGTTGCTTGGCCAATGGGAGCAACGAGTCGACACCAGCCTGCCTTCTCTGATGACAAGTTCATTCCAGGAATACGTCGTCTCGCTGATTCGATTCACGCGGTTGGCGCAAAACTGTGCATGCAGTTGTGTCATCACGGCAAGACAGCGAGTGTTGATACTGCCGATGGTCGACCCCAATTGGTCCCATCTTTGTTGGAGGGAAAGCCAGACCTTTCTGCGCTCCGCGACAATCCAATGTCTGAATTGATGAGTCTTGCAACCGCCACACAAGGTAAAAAGGCGACGTACAAGATCGCCGATGAGGATGATTTGGCATGGGTGATTGATCAGTTTGCGCAAGCTGCTCGACGAGTGAAACAAGCAGGCGTCGATGCAATCGAAATTCATGCGGCGCATGGGTATTTGCTTTCGACATTCCTTTCACGCGGCTATAACAAGCGAGACGACAGGTGGGGAGGCTCCCTCGAAAATCGAGCTCGCCTCACCTGCGAAGTAGTGAGAGCGATCAAGCGGGTTGTTGGTGACGACTACCCGGTACTCGTGCGAGTTAATGGTTTTGAATTTGGACTTGAAGATGGTCTCACTCCCGATGAGACTGCGCGAGCAGCAGCCCTCATCGAAGAGGCTGGTGCAGATGCAATCCATGTGTCGGCGAATGCGCACAATCCCTTTGCCGACTTCACGCAAGGACCTCTGCCTTCTGAAGTTGCTCAATACCGTGAATACACCAAAACCATCAAGCAGCATGTGACGATTCCGGTGATCGCGGTTGGTCGAATGCTCCCAGAGATTGCTGATGAAATGTTGGCGCTTGGCGAATGTGATTTTGTCTCAATGGGCCGCCAGTTATTGGCCGACGCCGAATTGGTGAACAAGATTCGCGAAGGTCAACGTGCTTCGGTTCGCCCGTGTATCAACTGTTATGTATGTGTCGAGCAAAACTTCTTTGACGGCAACCCGAAGTGTGCAGTTAACCCAGCGCTGTGTAACGAAAGTGTTGCGGTTCTATCTCCGTTATCAACATCAAAACACGTTGTCGTCATCGGCGGTGGGCCTGCAGGTATGGAGGCAGCCCGAGTAGCAGCGGTTCGCGGTGCCAAAGTGACCTTGATTGAAAAGGGTTCTCGGCTGGGTGGAACCATGTGGTTCTCTCAGTTGACGACTCCGGCTAATCAACTGCTGGTTGATTGGCTGACTCACGAAATTCAACGACTAGATGTCGATGTTCTGTTGTCAACAGAGGCAACTCGCGAAGTCATCGTTGCATTGAATGCCGACGAAATCGTTGTGGCTACTGGCGCTCGGCGAGGACTTCCAGATGTTCCGGGGGCTGACCTGCCTCACGTGCTGACGGGTGACGCACTGCGCGGTGTCATCACTGGTGAAGCCGGAGCTGATCATCGGTCGCTTGGTTCCTTTGGGAAGATTGCGGTGGCGGCGGGTCGAACACTTGGACTTTTGAACTCGGCTGATCGTATTCGTACGCTCTCGAAGACGTGGATGCCAGTAGGTAAGCGCGTCGTCGTTATTGGCGGTGGCTTGGTCGGGCTTGAACTTGCAGAGTTTCTTGCGGAACGTGGTCGTCAAGTCACAGTCTTGGAAGAAGGTCCTCATATGGGACTTCCCATGGCCATGCCTCGTCGTTGGACTGCGGTGAGCAAGGCCACCAAACATGGAGTTGTGTTAATTCGTGATGCAGCGGTTGTGTCTATTGACAAGGTTTCAGTGCGTTATCGAAGCGGAGATAGCGAGTTTGAAATTCGTGGTGATTCAGTTGTGATCGCTTCGCAAGTTGAACCAGATCAGCAATTGGCTGAATCGCTGAGCGATCTAGGAATTCGAGTCCAAGTAGTAGGAGACGCCGTGAACATCGGTTACATCGAAGGTGCAATACATACCGCGAATCGAGTTGCTCGTGAGTTCTGAAAATGCTGCCCAGACATTCGCCGATCACGTCCGCGCTCGCAGCACCGACGATAATGTCGCAATTCGCTTTGAAGATGAATCATTGACATATCGCGAATGGTGTTCGGGTGTCGCATCGCGATCAGCAATGTGGCTTGATATTTTGCGAAGCCGACCCGAAGGAACGTCCCCGCACATTGGGGTTTTGATGGAAAACACCCCAGAGTTCACGATGTGGCTAGGGGTTGCTGCCGTTACTGGTTCGGTGATTGTTGGTATCAATCCCACGCGACGTGGTGCCGAACTTGCTCGTGACATCATGCATACCTCGTGTCAAATTATTGTGACTGAATCAAGCCAAGTTGACCTGCTTGAGGGACTTGATCTTGGTGTCGCCAACGGCAGTGTCATGGTTGTGGAGTCGAACGATTACGCGCAAGCAGTTGCGGGTTATGTTGGGGCTTCGTTGCCAACTGCACAAGAGTGCCCGATAAATCCGACCGACACGTTTTTATTGCTCTTCACCTCGGGAACCAGTGGTGCACCAAAGGCAGTGATCACGAGTCACCAGCGCCTTAATTTTGTGGCTCAGTCAATGAACATGATCATTGCTCTCGAACCTGAAGATACGACGTACATTTGCATGCCGTTGTTTCACTCAAACGCATTGTTCACGGCGTGGGCACCAAGTTTGGTTTACGGATCGACGATCGCGTTGCGCCGTAAATTCTCGGCCAGCGAGTTTCTTAACGACGTACGCAAGTTTGGTGCGACGTATTTCAATTACGTCGGTAAGCCGTTGACGTACATCTTGGCAACTCCCGAACAGGATGACGATCGGGTTAATCCTTTGCGCCGTGGTTTCGGTAATGAGGGCTCCGAAATTGATCTCCTGCGATTTGCCGAACGCTTCGACTGCAAACTCACCGACGGCTACGGTCAGACCGAGACGGGTGCATCTATTGTGCGAGTTCCTAATATGCCTGCTGGTTCGCTTGGTGTTGCGGCGCAAGCCACAATCACCGTTCGCGATCCGGCGACTAATCAAGAGTGTCCTCGGGCAATCTTTGACAATGTCGGTCGGCTCACGAATTCAGAAGAGGCCACCGGCGAAATTGTGAATGGCGGCGGCGGAACGTTTGAGGGTTATTGGAATAACGCTGCCGCCAATGAAGAGCGTATCCGTGATGGTGCTTATTGGACAGGTGACTTGGCATACCGCGATGAGAATGGCTTCTTCTATTTCGCGGGTCGAAGTGCCGATTGGATGCGCGTGGACGGCGAAAATTTTGCTGGTGCACCAATTGAACGAATTTTGATGCGTCATCCCGATGTGATCTTGGCGGCGGTCTACGGAATCCCTGATTTCGACATGGGTGATCGAGTGATGGCAGCGTTGCAAGTACAACCAGGAACGACATTTGATGCCGGTGAATTTGCCGAGTTCTTGCGAGCACAGTCAGACCTTGGGCCGAAATGGATTCCCAGCTTCATTCAGATTGTTGAAGAGTTCCCGATGACGCCGTCGAACAAAGTGATCAAGCGCGAACTCGTTCTGCGCCGTTGGCATGAAGTTGAACGAAATGACGATGTTCAATTGTGGTGGCGTCCAACCAAGGAAATCGCTTTTTCACAATTCACTCGGGTTGAAGCAACTGAGCTCCGTGCAAAGTTTGCGGCCAACAATCGCGGCGCATTGCTGGATTGATTTGCTACGGAATCAATGCAATTTTTCCGGCAACTTTTCGATCTTCAAGATCTTGTAACGCTTGAGCAGCTTGTTCAAGCGGGTAGGTCTGAGGCTCAACGGGTTGGAGTTCTCCGGCCGCAATCAATTCCATGACTTGGGCCAACATGCGATCGTTGAGTCCAGGGTTCTTGCCAGCCCAGCCGCCCCAATCAACACCAGTGACTCGACGATTACGCAAGAGCACTTGATTGGCCGGAAGTTTTGGAATGCCTGCCACAAAGCCAATCACCAGATATTGACCGTCATCGGTGAGAGCGCGTAAACAGGTTTCTCCGAGGTCTCCACCCACTGGGTCATAAAGGTAGTCAATACCGCCACCAGAGAGACGCTTGGCCTCTTCCTTCACTTCGTCTGCCGACAGTGTTGAATCAATCACTGCAAAGGCGCCACGCTCGAGAGCAAGATTGCGCTTTTCTTCAGTTGAAGCAGCGGCGATGACACGAAGTCCGAGTGCTCGTCCAACATCGACAGCGCCGAGACCGACACCGCTACCTGCCCCCAAAACCAAGAGGTGCTTATCGCGTTCGACATGGGCGCGCTCGACAAGTGCAAACCAAGCAGTGAGGTAACTCTGCATGAACGTTGCCGCCTGACCATCTGACAACGTGTCAGGCAGTTTCATGATGCGCTTGGCCGAGACGACCGCCTCTGAACTAAAGCCTCCCAACCCGACATTGGCGAATACTCGCGAACCAAGTGCCACATCGGTGACGTCTGGGGCAACCTCTGTCACGCGGCCAACGACTTCCATCCCTGGAACGAATGGGGTTGGTGGTTTGATTTGGTATTTGCCTTGAACAAACAGCGCATCAACAAAATTGACGCCGCAGGCACTGACTGCGATACGAACCGACCCGGGGAAGAGTTCGGGTGTGGGCTTTTCTTCGAGGCGTAATTCGGAGAGGGGGGCAAACTGGTTGCAAACAATGGAACGCATGGCTCAACCGTAGCGATCCGTGAAGTGTTGCCACGATCTGACACACTGTCAGAAACGGATTTTGAATTGAGGGGCAGTCATGGGGACAATCTGTGTCACAGGAACGGCATCAGGAATTGGTGCTGCCACCAAGGCAAAACTCGTTGCTCAAGGGCATCAAGTCATCGGCGTTGATCTTCGTGACGCCGATGTGTGCGGCGATCTTTCAAAGCCCGCAGATCGACAACGGATTGTCGATGAAGTTAACGCGTTGTGCGGGGGAGTCTTAGATGGGTTAGTGCCATGCGCCGGTGTCAGCACCCCGGTGCCAAACGAACTCATTGTGCGCGTGAATTTCTATGGAACCTTAGCCATTGTCAATGGTCTGCGCCCCGCCCTTGAAAAAGGAACGAACTCGGCAGTGGTCATGATTTCTTCAAACTCGACAACGATGACTCCTGGCTTGTCGGTCGATGACGCCATGGCCTACCTGAAGCAAGATGAAGAATCGGTTGTCGCGCGTTTTAGTTCTCCTGCAGCCTTCGTCGCGTACCCTGCCGGCAAATTGGCGATTGCCTTTTGGGTTCGAATGAATGCTGCTGAATGGATGAAATCAGGAGTACGAATCAATGCGGTTGCGCCAGGCGTGATTGATACGGGCATGACGCGTCCGTTGCTCGATATGCCAGGTGTGAAAGATTCTCTTGACATGATTCCGATACCTCGAGGCCGCTGGGGTCAACCAGAAGAGATTGCGAATGCAATTTCATTCTTGGGTTCACAAGAAGCCTCGTATGTTGTCGGTCAGACATTGTTCGTCGATGGTGGAACCGATGCGCTGTTGCAGCCAACTGCCCATCCGCATCCGCTTCCGGGAGGTCAAAGAGCATGAGTCATTCAAATGCATTGCGGCACAGTGATCCGCTTGCATGGTTGATTGCATCTGAAGAGATTCGTCAACTAGCAAGCCGGTACGCAATCTTTTACGGTGCTCGTGATACGCAGAATCTTGCAGCCTTGTTTATCCCAGATATCAAGGTGACCCGTGAAACTTCGGGAACGCAGGCCTTGAAAGAAAGCTTCGATAGTCAAATGCACTCACTGGGTCGTGTGATTCTGCAGGTCAACAATCACTTGATTAATGTAGCCGATCAGTTCAGTGCGACTGGAATCGTGTCATGTCGTGGTGAGATTGAAGATGCCAACGGGAACTGGATCATCCATCAAATCCAATATCACGACACATACACATGTGTTGATGGCCACTGGTTGTTTGCTCGGCGTAAACACTTGCTGTGGTACGGCCACGCCATGCCGAATGCTCCAGTCGGACTTGATGACGCGAATTGGCCAGCAAATCAAACGGGCCGAGGTGAGTTGCCTGAATGCCTCGAGTCGTGGCAGACGTGGAAAGCAAATAACTGATTCGTCGCTTTAGAGAGCGGTCAGAATTTGCGTTCGGCCATTCGCTGCAAAGCGCGCCTCGAGTTCTTGCTTGTCAGATTCGTTCATGAGCCGCAAAGGCTGACTGCGTTCGGGTCGCCAATAGTGCGTGTCTGCAGCAAACCATTTACTTGCGCGTAGCGGTGGCTTGTGCACTTTGTTATTCGCAGTGAGAGGCATCGCCTCAATCACCCGAACAATTTGTGGTGACCATTTGGTGCCAAGATCACGCTGCTGCGACAGAAACTCATCAAATTTGTGTGGCGAAAACTCGGTCGTTTCGTTCATCTCAATTGCCACCATTACCATGTCGCCTGTCGTTGGGTCGGGGACGGGGTAGACGGCGGCCATAACGACTCCGTGGAATCGCGAGACGATGTTTTCAACTGGTCCAGCAGCAAAGTTTTCACTATCGACGCGCAGCCAATCGGCGCTTCGTCCGCCAAAGTAAAAGAATCCGGCTTCGTCTCGATAGCCAAGGTCGCCTGTCCAATACCAGCCGTTGCGCACGCGTTCAGATGAAGCTTCTCGGTTGTTGTAATAACCCTCAAAAGAAGTTCCACCACTCAAGCTGACGATTTCGCCGATGCATTCGGGATTGCTGATTGCTCCGAACTCATCGAATTGAACACGCGGACACTCAACATTGGTGTCGGGATCAACGATGCACACTTGGCCTGCCATGTCGGCTCGTTCTTTGCCGAGTGCATTCGCTGGAGTGTCGGGAGTGCGAATGATTGCGACAACACTTTCGCTTGATCCGTAACCCTCAACGAGATCGCAGCCAAATCGTTCAAGAAAGCGTTCGCGGTCAAGAGCACTTGCTTCTGTCCCAAACCCGAGACGCAATGTGTTTTTGCGATCCTCATCTGAAGTGGGCTGACCAAGGATGTAGGCGATCGTGCGACCGACGTATGTGAAATACGTGCACTGATGAGCGCGGATATCGGACATAAAGTTGCTCGCAGAAAACTTTCGGCGAAGCACTAGCGTTGCACCAACGGCGAGTGCTGGCCCCCAGCACGCCATCAACGCGTTGCCGTGAAAGAGTGGCATTGGGCAATAGCACACTTCGTCGGCTGTTACTCCGTAGATTTGCCCGGCTCGCACGCTGGCAGTGGCCATTCGTTGATTGGTGCAGACGACTGCCTTGGGCGCGCTTGTTGAACCAGATGTGAAGAGCAAGAAAAGAATGCTGTTTTCGTCAGGTTCGTGCTCTGGGAGCGTTGCGTCACGATGTTGCAGAAGTTGATCGCGGTGTTGAGCAGAATCAACATCGATGACTTTGTTCGTACCAACTCCTGTGTGTAATCCATCAATGAGTGCCATACCGCTTTGGTCACTCACGATGATCTGGCAATCAGTGTGCTGAATATCGCGTTCTAATTCGCTTCCCCGACGAGTTGGGTTGATGCCAACAACGCACGCACCAACGAGCGCTGCACCGCCAATCCAAAAGAGGTAGTCCGGGGTGTTTTCCAAGAGGATTCCGACGTGTGGCGGGCGATCATTAGAAAGTAGTTCGGCCAAAATAGAGGCACGAACTGCTGACTCAGAAACAACTTCATCCCAGGTGTACGTGCGTCCTTCAAAGATGTAGCCAGCGTGCTGGTCACCTTTTCTGGCCCGAATCAACGAGGCAACAGTGGTCATGGAACGATTCGTGCAGGAAGGGGATGGCGGTAGAGCGCAGCGGCATTTTCGCAGCAGAACTTACGAAGGAGTTGCGGAGACAAGTGCCCCCACGCATCTCGCAAAATGGATTGACTGTTCGGCCAGGTGCTATCGCCATGGGGGTAATCGATTTCAACCATGATGTGGTCGTCGCCGATGACGTCATGAAGATCAATCGTTGATGGATCATCAATGGTGCAGAACCAAAAGTTGCGGCGCAATAAATCGGCAGGACGAATATCCCAACCAGCTCCATAGCCACTGCGATCAACAACATTTTCGAGACGATCAAGCAACATCGGAACCCAACCGATGCCGCCTTCGCTCATCGCTATCTTCAAAGTGGGGTATTTGTAGGCGTAGCCACTCCACAACCATTCGGCGCACGCAGTGAGCGACAGTTGGCCAAACAAAGTGGCGCCGAGTTGTAGCGACGGGGCTCCTTCAGGCATCGCGTACATTCCTGATGAGCCAACGTGCAACGAGATCACCGTGTCGGTTTCGACGCAGGCTTCAATGATCGGATCCCACCAACCACTAAACAGACTTGGAAAACCAACGTTGTGTGGACGTTCGGGCAATGTCACCGAAACGAATCCGCGTTCGGCATTGCGTCGAATCTCATCGGCTCCAAGTTTTGCTGTGCCGTCGGGTCCAGGAGCAAGCCAAGTGATTCCACACGGAATGATGCGGTCGGGGTATTTCTGCCACCACTCTTCGTACAGCCAATCGTTCCATGCGCGCATTGTCGCGTGACCAACCTCGGGGTCTTTGCACGCGCTAAAAATACGACCTGCGAAACCTGCAACCTGCGATGGGAAGTTGAGTGAAGCCCAGCACCCGATGAGGTCCATATCTTTGATGCGTGCGTCAATGTCCCAACATCCACGACGCATATCTTCGAATCGTGCAGGTTCAAGTGAACGAAGTTCAGGCTTGCGCCCAACGACTGCATTCATTCCGACCTGACTGAAGATCTGATCATCAAAAGTCCAGACTTGATGACCTCGGTCATTCACAATGAGCCGAGGTGCTTGCGACTGAAGCGCTTTCGGTAAGCGACCATCAAACATGTCGGGTGGTTCAACAAGGTGGTCGTCAACAGAAATCAACGTGTAGTAGATCGGCGATACCTCGGGCTCAGGTAACAGCATGTCTTGGTTGGTGGGTCCAATGACATAGGTGCCGGTTTCGTGGTTGCTCATAGCGGTTGTCCATTCATGCGTGAGATTGAGAGTAAGCGTTCAAATTCTTGGTGACCAAGTGCTTCTCGTAAATAATTTTGGGCGTGTACGTAGGCCCCATTTTCAACCTGGGGATCGGTGGCTAAACGAGCGACAGCGTCGCCGATGACCTCGGGCGCAACGCCATTGCGAGCAATCCATTCAAGGTTGGCTCCAGAGTCGAGAACGCGTTCGGTGGCGACTAAGCCAGGGTTGATATTGAGACTTCGAATTCCGTCATTTCCGTACTCGAGAGCCAGCATGTCGGTCATTCGATGAAACCCGGCTTTGGTTGCGGCGTACATGAGCGACCAGCCTCCGTCATCGGCAGTACGTTCTGGTGTGCGTTGGCCGGCATCACTCGTGACATTGAGGATGGTGGCACGCCAGCCGGTTTCGGGGTGGCGTGGGTTGGACAAGGCGTGTTGGAGGAATGCATGGGTCAACAACAGCGGTGCGACGAGATTGCCGTTTGATCGGCGGACAATGTCGTCTGGATGGGTGTCGGCAAAACGAACGTCATTACCCGGCCCGACATACACCGCATTGTTGATCAGTAGGTCGATGTGATCATTGCAGGCTGTGAGGCAACGTTTGAACGACGGCCCAACGTCATCGAGGTCCAAGATGTCGGCTTCAATGATCGCAACGGCGGCCCCATGACCGCTTGCTTGGGCGGCGGTAGTTGCAAGGCTGCCTGAAAGCATTCGGCCTGTTGCAGGGTTGACGGCCGTTCCCTCAACCACCGTTCGGCCGGTGATCACCAAGTCGTATCCAGATTTGGCAAGAGCGATGGAAATTCCTCGACCAATTCCACGGCTTGCGCCCGTGACCATTGCGACTGGACGACGATTTGTGTTTTTTGTGTGCACCATCGCCCCCAATGGTTATCGGTCTTTGCTCAATCCCGACTAGTTTCTGACACGGTATCAGAAACATTTTGCGGGGCTCTCGGGCGCCGTACAACACGAGGAGTTACGCCATGGGTGCATTAGCTGGCAAAGTCGCCATAGTTACCGGAGCAGGTCAGGGTGTCGGTCGTTGCCATGCCGAGCTGTTGGCTGCCGAAGGCGCTGCGGTTGTTGTCAATGACCTTGGTGAGTCGGCAGATGTCGTCGCTGCGGCGATTGTTGCCAATGGTGGGCGAGCGGTCGCGCAGCGTGGAAGTGTAAGCGACTGGGCGGCTGCCGAGGCATTGGTTCAACGGGCCATCACCGAGTTTGGTGATTTGCACATCTTGGTGAACAACGCTGGCTTCATCCGCGACGCCATGAGCTTCTCGATGGAAGAGGCGCCGTTCGACAGTGTGGTTTCGGTGCATCTGAAAGGTCACTTTGCTCCGGCGCATTTCGCCGCGGTCTACTGGCGCAACCAAGCCAAGGCTCTTGAGGGAACCGAAGGCGGTTTGCCGCAACGGCGCATCATTAACACCACCAGCGAGAGCGGTTTGTTTGGTGGGCCGGGTCAGGGTAACTACGGTTCGGCTAAGGGTGGCATCATCACGATGACCACCATCCTTGCTCGCGAACTTGGTCGCTATAACGTCACTGTGAACTGCATTGCGCCACGAGCACGCACGCCTATGACCGAAGTGAATCCAAAATTCACGAAGCCCGAATCTGGTTTTGATAAATACGATCCCGCCAACATCAGTCCGATGGTTGCGTTCTTGGCGAGTGATCATGCATCAGATATCAACGCGCAAACATTCATCGTTTTGGGTGATCAAGTACATCGCATTCGTCCAACCGAAATTGCTAACTCGTTGACAGGTGGCGACAAGAAGTGGACCGTCGAAGGTTTGGCTGCGGCGAAGGATCAACTCTTTGGCGGTTCACCTTCAGGTGTGCCGACCTGGGGCGGACCACCAATGTGAACCGGAGCTTTTGGTGAATCAGTGAGGGGCGCCAAATTGACGGTCGCCAGCATCGCCGAGCCCGGGCACGATGAACGCGTTCTCGTTGAGGCGTTCATCAATTGATGCGGTGAAGATTCGTAGATTGAGTCCAGTCGTTTTCAAAAACTCAATACCTTCGGGCGCAGCCAAAACGCAGATCACCGTAATCGGTCCGGTTGGATTGCGTTCCATGAGTAACTCGCAAGCATGAGCGAGTGAGCCACCTGTTGCCAACATGGGGTCGAGGACGAAACAAGTACGTCCAGCCAAGGTCTCGGGCAACTTGTTGACGTATTGCTTGGGCTCAAAAGTTTCCTCATCACGGCTCACACCAATGAATCCGACATCGGCATTGGGCATGAGTTCTTGGGCGGCGTGAACGAAACCAAGGCCGGCTCGAAGCACGGGGATCACGACGGGCTGGCTACTCAACACGCGGCCCGAAGTTTCAGTGAGTGGAGTCTGAACTTTGATTTCGGTGGTTGGCAGATCGCGAGTTGCCTCGGCCAATAACAGCGTGCCAACTCGTTCGAGCTCTTGGCGGAACAGCGCGTTTGGGGTCGATACATCTCGGATACGTGTGAGCGAATCAGCGATCAGAGGATGATTAACGACGGTGACTTCGACGGTGCCTGCGGTTTGAGCCATGCACCTATTGTCGCGCATCAACGGTCGTTTGACCCCATGGCAACTTCGGCCTTCAAAAGGGCGTAGCGGGGCTTGACGAGGCCGTTAATGATGCGTAGGCGCTCAGGGAAGGGGGCAAAGGCGCTCTTCATGGCATTGAGAGTCAGCCACTCAAAGTCTTCAAGGCCCCAGTCGAAGGCCTGGGCCAATTGCACGAACTCTTTGGTCATGCTGGTATCGCTCATGAGCCGATTATCGGTATTGACCGTGACCCTGAATCGAAGGCGTCGTAGCATCCCAATCGGGTGCTCGGCGATTGAACTGCAGACCCCGGTATTCACGTTGCTTGTGGGGCACAGTTCAAGCGGAATTCGGCGATCACGAACATAGGCGGCGAGGCGGCCGAGTTGTTCGGACCCGGCGGGTCCTGTGATGTCGTCGACAATACGCACGCCGTGTCCCAGACGTTCGGCGCCACACAACTGCACGGCTTCCCAGATACTGGGTAGACCAAATGCTTCACCGGCGTGAATCGTCGAGTGAAAGTTTTCGCGTTGAACGTGGTTGAACGCCTCAAGGTGACGAGTCGGTGGGTGTCCCGCTTCTGCTCCAGCAATATCGAAACCCACAACTCCACGGTCGCGCCAACGAACTGCAAGGTCGGCGATTTCAAGACTGCGGCGTGCGGTACGCATTGCCGAACAAATGGCGTAGATCGTGAGATCGGTTCCGGCGCTGCCTCGAGCAAAGCCATCAAGAATCGCCTGCATCACTTCGTCAAGAGTGAGTCCCTTGTCAGTACACAACTCAGGAGCCATGCGCACTTCGGCGTACACGACCCCTTCGGCCGCTAAATCGTGGGCGCACTCGAACGCCACACGCTCAATGGCATCTTTGTCTTGCATCACGCCAACGGTGTGAGCAAATGTTTCGAGATACAGCACTAAGTCATTGCGCTTGGCGCCACGATGAAACCATTTGGAAAGATCGGCCACATCGGTTGTGGGCAAGTTCTTGTAGCCGTATTCGGATGCAAGCTCAATGACCGTTGCGGGGCGTAAACCACCGTCGAGGTGATCGTGTAGAAGCGCTTTTGGAGCACGTAACAAGATTTCTGGGGTTGCTGTTGTCATAGTGATACTGCCACTTTGTCGAGTCGGCGCAAGGGCAATTCGCTATTGCGTTGGAGCCAGTTCCATTCTGGATATTCAGCTGATTCGGAGATGCAATGAAGTGAGTACGCATGGCGACTCTTTTCACTGCGATTGACGTCGCTCCAGTGTGGGAGTAAACCGTGCAGCACAACAAGTGTTCCGGCTTTTACTTCAAGCGGAACTAATTCTGTTGGTGCCGCGGGAAGTGGAGAGTCGTCAAGAACTTCAAATGTTGCGCCATCGTTCGCTTCGTTGCGTACAAACTTTTTGCGCAGCGTGGTTTTATGTCCACCAGGTGCCGCCCACAAACAGCCATTCTCAAGTGTTGCGTCTTCAATAGCAAACCAAAATCCGGTCACCGTGATGGGATCGCTGTAGAGGAAAGTTGCATCTTGATGGCAACTCACTTCACCACCAATTCGCGGCTGCTTGCAGATATACATCGTTTGCAAGGCAAGGGCGTCGGGCATTCCGAGATCGCTGGCCACAGCCGCAAGTTCTGGGGTGTATGTGAAGGATTCAAAAACTGGATCAAGATCGTGCATCGCGTGACCGATTTTGTTGATGCTGAGTTCTTTGCTTTGCTTCAAGGCGCCTGCGTCGTCAAAGGCTTCTTCTTCAAAGAAACAAATGATTCCGGTCGCTGAGTCAATGAATTGTTGATCGGCGTGACGAGATTGTTCATTCGTCGTAAAGACACTTCGATTGGCGTCAGGATCAAAGTTGTGCAAGATCTTTTCAGCTTGGGCTTTGAGGGCGACGCAAGCCGAAGGCTTTGCGAAATCAGGAAGCACCAAAAAACCGTCACGGTGATAATCGGCAATTTGGTGATCAGTGAGGAAGGCTCCCATGGGCCAATTCTAGAGGGCGTTTGAGCAAGGTGTGCTCGAGACGGGGGAGCCTGGGTGCAGAGATGACGAAAGTCCTTTACGCTGTCGGTATGAATTCACCTCAAGGCTCAACAAACGAACTGGCGACAACCGCCCCTGCCCCTCAATTAACGATTCTGGGCAACACAGTGCGTGAGGCTGTTGACCATGTGGAAGTCTTCCCGGCTCCTGCCAACGTTGATCTGGTGCGCTTTACGACCGATGAATTGGCGTCAATGTGTCCAGTTACCAAACAGCCCGACCTCTCACATGTCGTGATTGAGTATCAGCCTCTCGAATGGTGTGTCGAATCCAAGAGTCTCAAGTTGTATCTCTGGAACTTCCGTGATCGTGCAGTATTCGCCGAAGCGCTAGCCGCCGAAATTGCTGGCGAGATTATGGAGACCGCCAAGCCGCGCAAGGTGACTGTGACATTGACGCAACGTCCTCGTGGCGGAATCGAAGTGCAAACAGTTGCGAGTTTCGGTCACTGAGAACTAGCTGGCGAATTCAGTTAGTGGTTTTCGCCCGCACGGTATGGGATGCCGGCGTAAGCCGGAGGGCGTAACTGCTGTTGCGCTCCGGCAAGAACCAAAATCGTGACGATGTATGGAGTCGCTGCCACGAATTCTTGTGGCACTTCGTCAACCAAGAAATAGGTGGCAGCGGAAACTGCTGCGCCAATCAGTAATCCGGTCGCCAACATCTGCTTGTTTCTCAGCAGAGCGACAATGGCGAGAGCAACCAAAATGACTGCGATGACGAGCAGAAGCGCCGGCACATTCTTTTCGTCGCGGAACTTGAGCGCCGACGGAAAACCAAACAAGATCGCGCCACGGAACACTCCGAATGGGTTCCAGTTACCAAAGATTGTTGTCGCCAGACCGATGTACCCCTGACCACCAGTTTGACCTTGGCGGTATGTGCTGGTGAAAACAGTCGATAGGTACGCTCCACCAAATGCGGCCAATCCACCACTGATTGCCATGGCTTGGTAGCGCAGGCGATTAATGGGTACGCCCAAACTTTCGCCAGCTTGGGGTGATTCGCCGCTTGAGCGAACTCGTAGTCCAAAACGAGTCCGCCATAAAACGTATGCGGTGAGTGGCACAAGAGAAATAGCGACAATAGTCGGGATGTAGATATCGCTCACGAGACCGCGAAGTAAGCCAGCGAGGTCGGGTAGAAGTGGAAGATCATGTTTCTTCTCGATCCAACCCAAAATGTCAGGGCTACGCCATGAACCAATACGCCCTCCAGACAAGAACGGCATATCGAATTCGCCGTAACCACCCTTACCAGCGGGCGACTGACTTTCTCCGCCACCTTTTTGACCTTTGAAGAAGATGATGGACAAATATTCGGTAGTGCCGGCTGCCAAAATATTGATCGCGAGACCAGACACAACATGGTTGACATTGAAGCGCACGGTTGCGAGGGCGTGTAACAAGCCAACAAGTGAGCCGGCAAAAATCGCCAATGCGATTCCGGCCCATGAACCCCATTTCCAGGCGCCATAGCCACCGAACCATGTTCCGATAATCATCATGCCTTCAATACCGATGTTGACAATGCCAACCCGTTCAGCCCACACGCCAGCAAGACCGGCGAGCAAAATTGGAGTGGCGACACGCAAAGTTGACGAGATTGTTCCCGAGCTGGTGATGTCATCAGCATTCGTGAAGAGACGAACGATGGACAAAACGAGCATGAAGCCCAACGACAAGGCAATGGTGCGCTGTCCGGTAGTTAACGATTTAAAGAATTTCATGCCGACACCGCCACTGTTTCAAGAGCCGCTGCCGCTTTATGTTGAATGCGCCGATCGTCCCAGCGTTTCACTGCCTCGTTGATGATGACGACGGCAAGAACAATGATGCCCGTCATGATGGTGGTGATTTCCTTGGGAATGTCAATCAGTTGCAAACGACCAGATGCTTCGCCGAGATATCCGAAGAGGAGAGCAGAAATGAAAATGCCCAATGGGTGGTTTCTGCCAAGTAGTGCAACGGCGATTCCGTTAAAGCCTTGTTGTTCGGCCAAGTTGTTCTGGTAGGCGTGTACATCTCCGAGAAGTGCGCGCATACCAACGAGTCCGGCGAGTGCTCCCGAGAGCAACATCGAAATCATCACCATGCGCTTGGGGTTGACGCCAGTGACACGTGAGGCGCCGGCGTTGGCTCCAGAGGCACGAAGTTGGAAGCCAAACTTCGTTTTCCAGACCAACACATAAAACAGCACCAAAACCATAATCGCGACTAAGAACATTCCGTTCAGTCGACGATCAACGATGTCGGGGAACCAAGCCGACGTTGGTAATTCTTTGGTCTTGACCAGCAAACTGCCCGTGGTGCTTTCGACGCGAAAGAAAGAGTCGAAAGCCCAGGCCACCAAACTCAGAGCAACGAAGTTCAACATGATGGTTGAAATCACTTCATTGACTCCACGCTTGACCTTCAGCCAACCAGCGAAGCCGGCCCAGATTGCGCCAGTCGCCATGGCAACAATGAGGCAGAACAAAATGTGTATCGGTGCAGGCAAGTCGACGGCGGCACCGGCAACTGCAGTTGCCAAAAGTGCGACTCTCATTTGTCCTTCAACTCCGATGTTGAAGAGGTTCATTTTGAAACCGATAGCAACAGCGGCCGCCGAGATCATGAGCGGTGTTGCGCGGTTGAGTGCACCTTGCAAAACCTTGGTGTCACCAGCAGCGCCGAACAGTGTTCGGTAAGCCTCGATGGGATCTTTGCCGGTAATCAACAAGATCAGCGCACAAATACAAAGCGCGACGAAAACTGCCAAGAGCGAACTAGCTGAAGTAACAGCCATTCGTTGTAGACGTTGACTTTTCATTGAGCTACTCCTTGCTCTTCGCCCGTCATATACGTGCCCAGCAATTCGGGAGTCGCAGTCGCCGGGTCGAGGTGTGCAGTGACACGACCGTCAAACATCACCAAAATTCGATCGGACAAGCCGATGAGTTCTTCAAGGTCGGCAGAAATGAGAAGGACACCTAAACCGTTATCGCGGGCGTGGCGCAGTTCGTCCCAAATCGCCGCTTGTGCACCCACGTCTACTCCGCGAGTTGGATGCGCAGCGAGCAACACCTTGGGTTCACTGGCCATTTCGCGGCCAACCACAAGTTTTTGTTGGTTGCCACCCGAGAGGGCAAATGCAGGAACTTGTTCGCTTGGCGTCAAAACTCCGAAGCGATCGATAATTGATCGGCAGTCGGCTTCAATCTTGCTTCGCGAAATGAAAGGACCGTTGGTGAGTGCAGTGTTTTCTTCACGGCCCAAAAACGTGTTTTCCCAAAGTGGTGCATCAAGAAGTAATCCTTCACGATGTCGATCGAACGGGATATACGACAATCCCATGTTGATTCGGTCGCGAGTTTCGGTGTGCGACAGTTCTTGACCGCAGACCGAAATAGAGCCACTCAAAATGGCTCGCAGTCCCAAGATGGATTCGCACAATTCAAATTGGCCGTTACCTTCAACACCCGCAATTCCTACGATCTCTCCTGAATGAACAGCCACATTGATGTCTTCAAGTGCAAGTTTCGCGCCCGAGATTTCTCCGGCCAGATTGAGACCCGTGACCTGTAGTCGAACATCTTCGCCAACTTTTGTCTCGCGGCCAGATGGGTCGGGGAGGTCACTGCCAACCATCAATTCAGCGAGTGAGCGTCGATTCACTTGTGATGGTGTGGTGTGCGCAACCGTCGTTCCTTGACGAATGACCGTGATTTCATCGCAGTAGGCAAGAACTTCGTCAAGCTTGTGAGAAATAAAGATCACCGTTGCGCCATCTGCAACGAGTCGCTTGAGCGTGATAAACAACTCTTCAACTTCTTGGGGTACGAGTACCGCAGTTGGTTCATCAAGAATCAGAATTTTCGCGCCACGATACAAAACTTTCAAAATCTCAACGCGTTGCCGTTGACCAACACCAAGCTCTGACACATTTGTATCTGGATTAAATGAAGCACCAAGAGACTTCATTAAAGTTTCAATGCGCTCGCGCGCTTCCTTGAAGTTGATGCGGCCACGACTATCGGCGGGCTCGTCACCCAAAATGATGTTCTCGGTGATCGTGAGATTGTCGGCCAACATGAAGTGTTGGTGCACCATTCCGATTCCTGCAGCGATGGCATCAGTGGGTGTCTTGAACTGCACAAGATTTCCGTTGACAGTAATCGTGCCTTCGTCGGGTTGATGCATGCCGTACAACGTTTTCATCAACGTTGATTTTCCGGCGCCATTTTCACCGACGATGGCATGAATTGTTCCGGCTCGAACAATGAGTTCAACATCGTGGTTGGCGATCACGCCAGGAAATCGCTTGGTAATGCCGTGAAGCTCGACGGCTAATTGCTTACCTAAATGAGAGTGCTCAGTCATGTCGCCCCTTGAAGTGCATAATCCGTTATAGCAGAGAGCCCGGGTCACGGACCCGGGCTCTCGACTAACTCATTGCTTGAGATTGATTCAGAAACTGAATCAGGGCATCGACGGAACTTCGATTTCCCCAGCCACGATCTTGGCCTTGATCTCTTCGAGTTGGCTCACAAATTCGTCGACGTATCCGCCTGAAGTTGAGTAGCCAACACCGTCATTACTGAGGTCAAACATCTTGATGCCACCAGAGGTGTCACCTTCAACCGAAGCCTTGATGGTCTCGAACACAGCAACGTCAACGCGCTTGATCATCGAGGTCAAAATGACTGCCTGTGCGGCTTCGTCACCTGAGGTGAGGTACTGGTCGCTGTCAACACCGATAGCCCACTTGCCGGCTTCGATAGCTGCTTCGATGGTGCCTGCACCTGAACCGCCAGCGGCGGTGTAGATGACGTCGGTACCAGCGGCGTACCAGCCAGCAGCGATTTCTTTAGCACCAGCAACGTTGCCCCATGCGGAGTTGTCGCCGGCCGGTCCGAGGTACTTGACGTTCACGACGATGTCGGGATTGACGTACTTGGCGCCTGCGGTGTAACCGGCTTCGAATGCCTTGATGAGGTCAATTTCCTGACCACCAATGAATCCGATATCACCAGTTGTGCTCTTGAGAGCGGCTGCTGCACCAACGAGGAATGAACCTTCGTTGGCTGCGAACAACAGACTGCTCACGTTCGGAGCCTCGACGACCGAGTCGACAATGCCAAAGTGGATGTCGGGGTAAGCCGCGGCAACTTCGGTCATGGGATCGGTGAACATGAAACCAACACCAACGATGACCTGTGCGCCGTCGCCTGCGAGCAATTCGAGGTTGGCTTTACGGTCTTCGTCAACTGCTGCTTCGAGTTCTTTGATCTCAACACCGAGTTCGCTAGCGGCCCGCTCGCCACCAGTTGCTGCTGAGTCATTGAACGTTCCGTCGCCACGGCCGCCAGTATCAAAGGCTACGCCTGCGATGACTTTGCTTGATGAGCCACTGTCGTCGCCGCCACAAGCAGCAGCGAAGAGGCTGAGTGCGGCAATTGAAGCCGCCAGCAATCGTGCATTCTTACGCATATATTTTCCTCCCCTTAATCGTCAGGCGGGAATGCCAGACGAACGGTAAGCAAAGGTTACACGAGCCCTGAATGGCCGTTAAACAAACAACGGCGTGACATGTATGCCAATCCGAAGGGCGATTTGCTATTGCTGGCGGCCACGATCCTGGATCGCTCGGCGGCGTTCTTCGACCTTCTCGGTGGAGAATTGTTCTTTGCGCCACACTGCACCATCGCGTGCCTCGATGATCCAACCAGCGGTTTCGGCATGGATTTCGGCGTACGTGCTGCGAATCTGGCGAACGCCTGGTTGGTCGTTTCCGGCGATATCTCGGGCAATTTGGCGGGTAAACGGGATCAGATCGGCATGCGCCACGACATGGTTGACGAGACCGCGTTCGAGTGCCTCATCGGCCAGCATGAAATTCCCCGTAAAACTCATTTCTCGGGCTCGGCGAAGGCCAATGGCTTGGGGGAGCAAAACCGTGAGTCCCCATCCGGGCATCACACCGACACGCGCGTGGGTGTCGCCAAACTTGGCATGTTCGGAAGCGATCAGAAAGTCGCAGTTCAACGCCAGTTCAAATCCGCCAGTGATAGCAACACCGTTGATTGCTCCGATGAGTGGTTTTTTGAGGGCAGGGAAAGGTCCGCGAACTCCGTCAGCGTTGGGGCGACCGTCAGCTCCGGTGCCCGCACCAAGGTTGTCGCCAGTTGAACCGAGTTCTTTGAGATCGAGTCCCGCACTAAATGCTGGATCGGTTCCCGTGAGGATGATGACGTCGACATCATCGGAAGCGTCGGCTTGTTTCATTAACTGGGGAAGAAATTTCAACACTTCGGTCGAAAGCGCATTGCGCGCCGAAGGGCGATTGAGGGTGATCGTGGCGATGCGTTCGCTGATCTCTAAAAGAACAACGCTGTCGGCGGGGGTGATGAGAGTCATGAGGTTCTTTCCGTTTATTCGCGTCTGTTTATTCGCGTTTGCTTAATCGGTATCCGGCGTATCGGCGGGAAGAAATGAGTACTTGATATCGCCAAGCTTGACCAACATCGCCGCGACCCAACCACCAAGCGCGCCAAAATGTTCGTCAAGTAACGTGCTCGCGCCATCAGCCATTGACTCTTCGGCGAGTTCGTACATTCCTTCGTATGTTGCCTCAACCGCGTGTTCGGCAAGACTTTCATCATCTAGGTATGTTGCTTCAACAGTGAGACCAGCGCGTTCAAGTCGGCCGTTTCCAATCAGCGGACTCATGACTGGCAAAATCGTCCGAACTGTTCCGAGGTCAGGATTGTCAATGATGCGTTGGATGCGAAGAACGATTTCCATTTCGATGGCCGGTAGCTCATCAATTGATTCATCGACGTACCACTTGCGATATGCGGTCTGACTCCACGACGGCCAATCAAAAGATATGTGTGCAACGATGCGCGGTGGTTGGCCTTCGCCAGGTAATCCGTAACTCGTTTCCCAACTCACATCTCCAAGTTGAATGTCAACTTGAAAGTGTTCCTCAAAAGCTTGGCGTTCTAAGAATGCACCCTCAAAGGCATCGCGCAATGCGCTAATGACATCAGTGAACACATGGTCGAGCATGTCGATGACGCTACAACCCGTTGAACTCCAGAGTTCTAGGCGGACCGAATGTAGGTAAACACCGGTCCACCAAAGCCCTCGGGAAGAAGTAGCCGATTTCGCGGTCCGGGAATATCGGGGTTGCCCGACTCATAACCGGCATCACCGTGCCATAAGAAAATTGACGAACCGTCAGCGGCCACCGCAGGGCGAGTGACATATGCAGGGGGATCGACCCGACCCCGGTGAATCGCTTCATGACTGCCAGCTTCGAGGAGTTCATGCAATGTCACGATGGTCGGTGGTGCCATTGGTATTCCTGAGGTCAACGCGTGAGTAGGGCTCATCCATTGATGAGCAACAATTTCATGATTGTCAATCGCGACTTGCTCGTCGGTCCACGGAGCCACGAAGAACCAGGTGGTGAATCGGGCGGGCGCATTGAGGGGTGGTGTCCAGTGGCTCCACACTGTGAGCGATGAGTGGTCAATGACGGCAGAAACCTCTTCGGCAGCTTCGCGAACTGCGGCCGAGCGAGCCTTTGATAAATCATCGTGCCCTTCGTCGGCATCATCAATGCGACCGCCAGGGAAAACCCACATCCCGGCGAACGCTCCCACTGTGCTGCGCTGCAACATCAGCACCTCGAAGCCACAATCAATCTGCGAATTTTCACGAGTCAAAATCACCGTGGCAGCAGGGCGACTTTTGCGGTCGGGGACGGCTTCGGCGGTCGAATCAACAGGCATGGATCAACCTTATTGCCAGAAATGTTTCGGATATCAGAATCACGTCGTAATTCTGCGAGACTAAACGAGTGACTACTTCTGATTCTCTCGTTTTGCTTGATATTGCCGACGGTGTTGCAACGCTCACCCTGAATAATCCTGGTGAGCGCAATACATTGACTGCTCCGCTCGTCGCCGAAATCATTGCGGCTATGGATCGCATCGAAAACGACAGCAACGTCGGGGCCATTGTGGTTACTGGTGCTGCTCCGGCTTTTTGTGCTGGAGCCAATTTGGGCAATCTGCAACAGAGTTCATCAGAAAGCCTCGGCACTATCTATGAAGGATTCTTGCGCATTGCTCGCAGCCCGTTGCCTACTTTGGCAGCCGTGAATGGAGCGGCTGTCGGTGCAGGCATGAACCTTGCACTCGGGTGTGATGTTCGTATCGCCGCGCGACGTGCAAAGTTTGACACGCGATTCTTGCAAATCGGTATCCACCCAGGCGGTGGGCATACTTGGATGTTGCGTCGCATCGCTGGACCGCAAACGACTATGGCAACAGTCATTTTCGGTGAAGTTGTCGATGGCGCAGAGGCAGAACGTCTTGGCATCGTGCATCGTTGTGTTGATGATGATCAATTGCAAGCAGTCGCTCACGCAATGGCCGCACGGGCGGCGTCAGCCCCGCGTGAATTGGTGATTGAAACCAAAAAGACGATTCAGGCAATGGCCGATGTTTCAGAACACGTTGTTGCTGTCGAGCGCGAGCTCAAGCCGCAACTGTGGAGCACCCGCCAGCCTTGGTTCGCTGAACGTATTGCGGCGTTACAAAACCAGATCTCATCCAAAAAGTAGTTAACTCTGGTTGATGTCGCGTTTGGGACTATGGTCCCGAAAAAAGTGCCTTGCATTTTCCCTGAATTGTTGTACGGTTCTTTTTAAGGGGAGTTCAACGGAGCCTTTAAAGGAGGACCGAATGAGCAAGCGCCATCGAAGTCAGGAAGCGGTACCGCTACCTCGTGCCGAGCAGCGGGCCCACGCTCACGGTGAACGGCATCGCGTTCACAGTGAGCTCCACGAATTGGCCGAACTGGTCAGCCACGGAGTCGAGCCCGACGATGTGGTTGAACCAGGAGCCGAGTGGAAGCCGCTTCATCATCACGACGCCGCGAAGGCGGTGAAGAAACTTGATCGCAATCGCAACTTGCGTCACTGGAAGGTCAAGGAATGGAAGCGCCGCACGACGGTGCGGCGACAAAAAGCTGCGGCTTATCGCGATCTTGCGCAATCAGCCTGATTGAACTGGTCTGATCAAGTTCGTTGGCTCTAGAGCCAACGTTGCGATAGTTCGTCGCGTCGCTCGTTCCACTCTTCGGCAGTAATCGCGTATCGCACGTGGTCTTCCCAGATTCCGTTGATTTCAAGAAATCGAAGAGCCGTTCCTTCATCGCGGATTTCTAACTTTTCCATGACGCGTCGGCTATTGCTGTTGCGAGGAACGATACAAATCTCGATGCGATGCAAACCAAGATCTTCGATGGCGTAGCGGCACATCACCACAACGCCTTCGGCTACGTATGATTGCCCAGCTTGCGCTTGGTCAATCCAGTATCCGATAGTGCCTGTCATCAAGGCACCACGTTGCACCGAGTTGAGGTTCACTTCGCCAGCAAAGTTTTGGTTGACGAAGAGACCAAATGTGTACGCCGTTCCGTTTTGACGTTCGCGATCACGGATACTGCAACGAGCGCTGAAGGCATCACGATCGGATTCGGGGTCGGGAGCGTGTTTGATTTTTTGCGGTTCCCACACGGTGAGCCACTCGCGATTGCGACGACGGACGTCTGACCATGCTGCAAAATCTGATGGCACCAGCGGGCGTAATAAGACACGTTGTCCGTATAAGCGAATTCCGGCGTTCGCTCGAGTGGGATGTGAATCAAAGTTGCTCATAGGTCGTTCACAAGTCGCACAATAGTTGAGCACAAATTCCATCAAGAATGTTATTTGTTGAGACAATCAGTTCGTTGGCGTCGAGTGAGCGCATCAAAGCGACGAGTACGCAGCAGCCTCCAACGATCACGTCGGCACGATCGCGAGGTAGACCCGGGTTGTGCACACGATCAACCAAGGGTTCGGTTGCCAACGTGCGGAACACGTCCTCAATGGCATCGCGAGTCAGATGCATTCCATGGAGTTCATCGGCATTAAACAATTGCTGTCCAAGTTCAACGGCGGCAATCGTCACGATAGTTCCGGCGGTACCGATGATTTGGCGGACGTGTGCCATTGAAGGATTCAGGCGCAACACATCGTCAAACAAGTCTTGAACTTCGCCAATGGCATTCAGTAATTCTTCGGGCTGTGGTGGATCGTGGCGAAGATGACGTTCGGTCATTCGTACCGCGCCTGCATCAATGCTGTAGGCCTGTGAAAGTTGGGTGGTGCCGATGATGAGTTCGGTAGAACCCCCGCCAATATCGATAATGAGGTGTCCGTTGGTGTCGGGGATCAGATTCGTGGTGCAACCGCGATATGCCAATCGAGCTTCTTCTTCGCCACTGACTAACTCGGGTCGAACACCCAAAACGTTCTCGGCCTGATCAAAGAACTCTTCGCGGTTGAGTGCGTCGCGCGATGCACTTGACGCAATGATTCGAAGGAGTGGCGAACCATGTGCATCAAGTCGCTCGCGGTATCGAGCGAGACAAAGAATGGTTCGTTCAATCGCTTCGGGCGCAAGCATTCGACTTTTGTCAACGCCTTGGCCAAGTCGCGTGACTGTCAACTGGCGCTCGAGCGTTTGTCCGTCGCGGTCAGTGATGAGCAAGTTGGTCGAATTAGTTCCGATGTCAATCGCCGCGACTGCGTTATGTGTTGACGAACTCATATTTCAATCGCGATTCGATCGGCAACCCATCGGCCAACGGGATCGTCACCGCCGGCCAGATGCCATGCGTAATGAGCGTGCAAACATTTGACTCCGATTCTCGTGCCAGCCACACCGCCCGATGGACGAGGGCCAACATGGTCAAGGGGAATATATGCATCACGTTCTGCTTGGTACAGGCGATGGGCATTTTCAAGTTCTGTTGGATCAACGTCGGCTTCAGCTTGGTTGACTCCGCCGGCGGCCTCAAGACGACTGACGGCAATCAGAGTTTCGGGTGAACACAACCAATATAAAGTTGGCATGGGTGTTCCGTCGGCAAGAAACGGAGCGTTTTTGATCACACTTGGCGTGCCATCAGTTTCACGAACAACGACAGCAAAGGCACCATTGGGCTCGCGTCCGAGAAGTTGTGTGACTAACTCTCTGTCGTGAGGACTGGCTATGAGGTCGTTGTTCAACTCTCGCGATTGCGACGGCGGCGGCGGAAGGGGCGCACAATGAACAAGAGAACGCCCAAGATTGCGCCAGCGATGGGAAGAAGTCGCTTCATCATTGCACCACCAGCAACTGACTGCAGGTTCAAGGGTTCGGCAGCAGGTCCTTCGATCTTGCGAATCTTGGGTTCTTCGTGTGATGCATCGGTGACTTTGCCAGTTGTGGGTGTCTTGGTCGATGATGAGTTGGATGATGGTGCATCAGCGACAGGTGCACTTGCTGACGGGGCAGGTGCACCACCTTCGCGGTCAATCAGCGCGTTCAAGTTGTCGGCAAATTGAGCAATGAGTTTTTCGCTGATGTCGGCGAGCGCGCCGCGTCCGAATTGTGCGACTTTGCCAGTGATCGCGAGGTCGGTCACAACGTTGACTGACGTGCTTGTTGGCGTGATGGGTGTGAGTTGAGCAGTGATCGTGGCCGATGCATTGCCCTTGCCACCGATGTCGCGACCAGACGCTTTGAGATGAGCGCGAAAGTTCACGTTGTCGAGTTCAACGAATTGGGCTTCACCCTTGAATTGAGCAACGATCGGCCCAACTTTGATTTTGACGCCGCCTTTGAAGACATCGCCATGAACTTCATGGAGTTCAGCACCAGCTAAACAGGGAGCGATGCGCTCGAGGTCGGTCAGAACGACCCACGTTTCGGCGATGGGTTGATTGACGGTGAAAGTGTGGTTTAGGTCCATTGCGCAAGGTCCTCCTGCGTGTCGATGTCGGCCGCGGAACCAGGGCAATCTACTTGCGAAACGAGCTCGGGACGCAGGCGGATCAGATCTCGTGCCCCGGAATCGCCATTTTGAGGGAGAAGGGGCCACACCGATTGTTCGAGTCGGACTGGGTTTCCAGGGCGACCGTTGTACGTTGCAACGGCAATTGGAGTGGTCGCTCGGGCGACTCGTTGCCACGCGGTGCTGGTCACGAAGGGTTGATCGGCCAGGCCGATCACGGCCGCAGTGGCTTGAAGCCGTTTGGCTTCGCCAATGCCCATGGCGATTGAACCAGCCTGACCATCGGCCCAGCGACTGTTTTGGACAACAACGATGTTGCGGTGGGTCAGCATTGAGGCAGGGATTTCGGCAGCGCCAGTCACGACAATGACATGGCTGAACCCGGCGTTGAGGGCATGAGTGAGCGAGGTTTCGAAGATTGTCAGATTCGAAGCATCAGGCAGGAGAGTGAGCAATTTGTGCTCGGTGCCCAGAAACCGTGAGCCTGCCCCAGCGGCCAAAAGGATGGCCACGGTGTGCAGTGGTGGGGTCTGTGACCCATGTTCTGAGGAAATATCCACGTCGCCATCTTGCCTCATGACCAGCACTTTCGTCAGATAATCACTGATTTTCTGTGGCAAATATGTCAGGGGCGCAACAAATATGACAGTTGTGTTGCGATATCGTGTCAAAAGTCCTTCGGGCTGACTGATGTGAGATCGCGATGAGCATTCAACCCATGTTTGAACTAGATCAACAAAAACCAACGACTCGACGATTCGGTCGCGTCTCAGTAGTTGCTGGGATGGTCATCGCGCTTCTGAATGTGACGCCAATGCTGTCGTCGGTGGCCTCGGCCCAGAACATCTCACAAACTCCGGCACGGCCGTCGGCAGTTCTGATTCCTGATGTTGACCCTTTGGCGTTCGCCGCCAGCGAAGCCCTCGAACAGTTGCAAATTGACCTCATTCGTCATGGTGGCGGCGCAGAGACGAGCGTGACCTATGTGCGTCTTCGTCGCGAGGCTGCCCGCATCGCAGCCAAACGATTGGCTCTTGATCCCGATGAGTTAGAAGCTGCGTGGGCCGACTCAGATATTCAACATCAAACCGCGTTGCTGGCGGCATTGACTCAGGTCGGTGTCCCCTATAAGAAGTTCGCTAGGAAACCAGGAATTGGCTTTGACTGCTCGGGTCTCACATCGTTTGCTTGGAGTCAAGCCGGATTCAGTATTCCGCGGAATTCGACTCAACAGATTCGCGCCGCTGACCCACGAACCAAAGACACCGCTCAAGCCGGAGACCTACTTCGCTATCCCGGTCATGTGATGATGTGGCTTGGTGTTGGCCAAGCTGTCATTCATTCGCCACAGCCGCGTCATTTTGTTGAAGTGAAAATAATCAATACCCGTGCGATGAAGCGCAGCACCTTCGGCGATCCAACTGAATAATTCTTGTAGCTCAGTTATTTACTTAGGCCGAGAATTGATCGGCAGTCGTAGTCGCAGAAAAAGAGGTTGCTGTCACGGCGAGATCGGCAGTGTTCATTGATGCAATCACTCCAAGGTTGGTGAACGCACAATAATTTTTTGATTGTGTTGCTCCGTTGCTGTCTATGACTGGAATTGCAACACATGTTGCGACGTTGTCGGCAATGGTTTCCTGTGAGCCGACCGCTGGCCCAATGGCTACGCGGGCATCTTGCGTTATTCGCTCAATCGCAGCCTTCTTGAAAACCGTTGACACCAACTGACGATCTGATACTCGAGATTCATCAATTCCTGGGGTGCAATCGGCAGCCAATGTTGAACAGGTCAAAGTAGTGCCATTGACCGAATAGATGTAGCGCACGTCGCCAATTGTGATGCTGGTTCCGAACGCCGGATCGTACGCAAGAGAAGCCGCTGATTGGATATTGCCAAATTTGGTCACCACGTCGTAGTTGATGGTGAAAGACGTGGCTGGATTTGACGCCAAAATTGTGGCGACGTCTTGAATGGCGATGTCGGGGATGACAGGAGCGGTTTCTTGAGGCATCAGAGTAGGTCGTGCGCCCGTGAAACATCCACTGAGAAGAATGGCACCGATGCTGGTGACAGGCAGCAGTTTGATGAGGCTTCGTAGATGCACGTACGAAGCCTAGGGTCAAAACTCAAATGAAACCTGAACCGAAATTGTTTTAGGGGCTACCGAGTCTCGTAGCGTGAGGGGCGTGATTGAACTTGACGTATCCACAGTGCTTTTGCAATGGGCCGTTGGTGGCATGTTGGGTTGTTGGTTCACAACTCGACACCGCGAGGTTGGCCTTGGATACGGCTGGTTGTTGCGAGGGACCTATGTCTTGATGGCGGTGGCTGCTGCCTATATCGGCTTTGCCTCGAGCTCGACGTCGGCTGCTGAAACTATTCGTGACATCGGATCGATCATCGTCGCTGTAGTAATCGTCGTTGGTCTTGGGCAAAGCATCGCCAGGCGTCAGGCGGGAGTGAGTGGTTATGTCGATGAACATGATCGACGATCTCAGCGGGTTGCGGAGATGACTGGTATCGACCGCGATCAATCCGAACGGGAAGTTGCGCTCGGTCAAGAATTCAACCCGCTACTCGATCTTGTACCAGTTGCCTTTGGTGTTGTCGCACTGATTGCGGCTGGCGTGTCCGATGGCGGCAATGATGCTTTGGCGATCATTCGAACGATTGTCGGCGCGGCGTTCTTGGGTTTTGTATCGGACGCGATGTTGCTCGGTCACTGGTACTTGGTGCAGCCCGGTCTTCCTCGTCGTCATGTGAACGACATTGTGCGAACCTTCTTGGTGATTTGGCCCCTTGAAGTCATCGTGATGTTGATCCCCACCGGAATGTTCAGCGTTTTCTCAGGATCAGTCGACGACGGATGGAACGGCCAACTCGGTTGGTTCTGGGCTGCTTGTGCAGTGACAACTGGAGTGTTGAGCGTTGTGACGTTAAAGGCTCTTCAAGAGCGGGCCTATTCGGCGGTCATGGCCGCGACGGGTCTGATGTATCTCGCAATTCTGACTGCGTTTGGCACGGATCTCGTCGCCCGTGCTGTGCTTGCTGGCTAGTGAAGCAAGTCTGAGTTGTTCACGGGTCGATGACCCACGAATTAATGGCATAACTCTTATCCGCGTGAACTTCAATGATTGCAGTTGAAACCGCGTGACGCGTGCCGTTAGTTGTTGAAACTGCGAGGCGAACTTTTCGCTGAATGGTTTGGCTGACAACGCCAACTTTGTACGAGTTGATTCCCTTACTTGGAGCAAGAGATAGGGCCAGTTGAAGTTTTGCTGTAACAAGTCCACCTGTCATGCCGAATTCATAAGTCGATGTTGTGCTGGTGGCGCGCACGCCAGTGTTGGGAACGAAGATGTAACCATCAACGAAAAATTGGTTTGTTGTTGACGTTGCACCGTTTAATCGGACGTCGATTCCCCAAGTTGTGCTCGGGGCAAGAGTTGATGAAACATAAGAAACCGCTGTCGCATTTGCAACGGGAATAATCGAATGGCTGGCAATAGGTGTGCTCGTTCCATCGGGAAGTAGAACTGTGTCGGCAGGGATCACTACTGAGGTATTGCTCTGTCCGAAGTTGATTGTTCGAATGGAAACGCCTTCGCTTCCGCGGGTTGTTGAAGTTGAGACTCGTCGATTAAAACGCACCGAAGATTCTTGAACAGTGAACGTCGCGCTATTTCCCAAAAGCAAAGTTGCGCCCTTGCCGGTGATCTCGTGACTTTTGGGGGCTGTCGAGGCGTAAGCGGCCTGAGCATCTACTGCACAGCCGGCGTAGCTGCCCTCACCGAACACAACTTGTGCGCCGCCCGTGATGACAATTGGCCGTTCAAAGTAATAGATGCCCGAGGCAAAGTAATGAGTGCCTCCGTTCAGAGTGAGTGTAGTTGTGCCTAAATAGCGACCTGGGAAATACAAAGAACAACTGCCGATCATCGCTTGTGAACCAGGGCGTTCAAAACTGGGAATTTGTGGGAGTTGTGGATAGTTCCAAACAGTTCCTGTCGGATTATCGCCGGCTAGTTGCCACCATTGGCTGGCGATGCTGGTCCATTGATTTGAACCCTCATTCAAGAGACTGCTGGAAAGTGGGGTTGATGCAGTGCCTGTATTGATCAAGATATTTCCACTTAATGCGGAATTGACAGCACCCGCCCATGAAGGTGTCGCAATATTGGCAGATGTTCCAGAGTTGAGCGTCGTGATTGTGCCGTAGCGACTCGCTCCATTTGTATAGCTCGTCACTGTTGCACAGGTTGAGTTCACGTTGTAACCATTGAGCGACCAATTTGTTGAGGCTGCAAAACATGATGATGGTCCGAAATCACGTTGCAAAGCGATTGCCATTCGCGTTCCAGATTTGACAGCCTCAGCTGCTGAGTTCTGTTCATGTAGTGCCGGTCGAGTGTCAAGAAGAACGCGCGTAAAGGTTAAGAGACCAATGGCGATGACACTGCCAACGACCATCAAAATCAACACGAGTAAGAGTGCAGAACCTTGATCGCGTCCGGTGCGCTCTTTGTTGAGATTATTGAATTGAGAATCCTTCATCATGACGGTCGCGACACCATTAAGCACGAGACTGCTTCATCAGGGGTCAACGTAACGATGACTCCGGGAGATCCATCGGTGGGACTATGAAGTCTGCTTGCAGGAAGTGCAATTCCGCCTGAAGAACAATCGGCACGTACGAAGGTGTATCCCGACTTTGGGGTTTCGGTGATCTGTACTGTCCTCGTCGTTGTGCCAAGGGGGAAAGTGAAGTCGAACGTGGCTGATGACGATTGTGAGGTATCAAGATCACGCACACCGACATCACTTGTGTACGACCAAGTCCCGGTTGCCTCAGAAAGCATGCCGTCTTGTTCTATTCGTTTTTGTACGGTGATCGTTCCACCGCAAACCGCTGCGCTAATTGATCGCAGAACGTTACCGAGTTGAGCAAACGAAGCAGAGTTGGTGGGCAAGAAAAAGTCGGCAGCGGCGGCATTTCCAGGATTGGTTGGTCCGGTCCCGTTCCAGACCACATTGCCGACGACCGATTTCATGCGACCTTGGTTAGTCGTGCTGGCATCGTTGCCAACCAATATCCCGACGATTCGGGCACCGGTGCCACGTCCGAAGTTGGCGGCTGTTACTGCACGCGACAGATCAGAGGTATTGAAACGTGCATCACCGTCGTTGGGGGTATTCGTACGATTGCGATTGGGTTCTCCATCAGAAATGAAAACCACTAGTTCTGGCAATTGAGAGAATGCAGTTCCGCTAGTAGTTCGAAACGCTTGCCATAACCCGTCTTCCCAATTCGTTCCACCTCCCCAACGTGCGGTGCTCAAGTCTTGGTTGTCAATCTTGGTGCGCATGGCCGTGAGGGCAGCCGTTGAATTGAGAATGTTGACGTATTGACCAGCAGTTGTTGGATAATACGAATATGCCGAAACGTCAAAACCGACGATGCGCAAATAGGTTGGGGTGCCAGAAAAAGCATCGATGAATCCGAGCGCTGCATTGACGAGCGACGTTGCGCCACCTTGTGCTGGAATTGAACTCGAGGTGTCGAGCACAACTGTGACGGTTCCGCCACAGCGAGTTGGAGGAGCGGAAGGATCGATGATTCCGCCGGTGTAATCGGTGGGTAGTTGATCTTGCGAAGAGAGCCCGGCCCCGCCGGTCGTAAATTCTTGTCCGCTACCAAAGGTAACTTGTACATCTTCGCCAATCGGTCGTAGGACTACTTGATTACGAGAAGTCACAGAGACGGCGTGGACTGGCGATTGAGTTGGATTCCATGTTGGCGGAGGGGATGCAAGTTGGTGAGCGACTCCAACTTTTGTGATGGTCTGTGTTGCGAGTCCGACATTGCGAATTTCATAACGCTGTAGTTGCCATTCATCACGCACCTGGACATATCGATATGAAACGACGTAATTCGCGGTGACTCCACTTGTTGATATGTCGGCACGGTCGAGAGTCAGAACATTGGTACCGGGCAATGTGGTCCTGGTGCTTGGCTGGTACATGGGGTCGATGTTTCGACTTGATGCCGAGGCAAGATCGTTGGGGATCCATGCTTGAAGAAACGTGATGTCCTTTGATTCCGACAAATGGTCTTTGATGGGTTGCTCGGTCCGGAGAATCACAATCATCGCAGCCGAGAGGCTCGTCATGATGATTCCAAGAATCGTGACGGTGATGAGAAGTTCGACCAAAGTCATGCCACGATCGCGCTGACCAGATTGTTGTTTCGTCTTATGAAATTGAACGCGGGAACACATTGCTCTTCACCACCTCCAGCGACTTTGAATAACCCGACGGTGATGTCACCATGAAGGTGATGCGTTGCAAAGTTCGAGCCGTTGTGAGTGATGCGGTTTCATTGCATTCAGCACCAGATAGTCCATTTGTTGTGACCCATGTTCCTGATGAGGCCGACGTTGAGTTCCAGAAATACATACCCGTCAAAGCGACTGAGGTCGTCGGCCAATCAACCGTTCCTGCCGCAGCTTGAATGATGGGCAGATATCCACCGTTGCTGTTGTTGGTGGGGCAAGGAATGTAGGCATAGTTTGCGAGCCGATCGGCAGCACTGCCCAAGACGGCCTCAACCTTTGCTTGATCATCGGAAAATCTTGACAAAC
>SXGQ01034530.1_pt1 | contig 72795 bp, 70 predicted proteins | sample 3178371 | NCBI WGS metagenome assembly SXGQ01 (sample SAMN11356859, study PRJNA531348) | freshwater metagenome | isolation source: freshwater sample F1-20 | place: China: Fuxian Lake, Yuxi | collected 2017-12-25 | reverse complement strand
TTATAGGTTTCTGGCTCATAATGAAAAATAGACCAAGCATAATCCGTTGATTTTAATTCACCTGGAGTGGCTTTCACTTCCTCTATTCGTTTTGCTGCTGGGTCATCTAAACGAATAAAATAAAAGCTAGAGTCCGAATACGCGTGTAACTCTTGGACCCATATTTTTTGTTGAAAATCGAAGGTTATTTTATGTGGGGAATTACCCCAAAATATAAAGAAATCACTAGCATCCCATTTTTTATCCTGGTCGCCCTCAAAATAGATGGGTATTTCTTCTAAATCTTGGGGCCTAGATTTTTTTAAATCTTGAGGTAAAGCTCCAGAGGTAGTAGAGTATAGACTTACTTGTTGAGGGTTTAAGGAAGCTCTGTCTATTTTATTTTTATCGAGCCAAGTGGCATCAACTTTATATATGCCATTTTGAGTTATTCCAATTTTAACCCATTTGCCAGTAGATAATTTTGAATCAGTTTGGGCAATGACCGAATTAGAAATACAAAATGATCCTAATAAAGCTATTAAATAGCCTTTAAAGTTCATTCGTTTCCAATGGGGTAACCTGCGCATTTTTTGCTACTAAGTAAAGTTTGCCAGTTTTGGCCTCTCTACAAAAGTAGCGTGTTCGACGTAGTTTACCTTTGATTAACTCTAGGTTTTTTAATAAAAAGATTTGATTTTCAGGAAGGGCATGTAATGTGATGCTAGAATTTGCCGTGTCGTATGTTTTTAATACATCCACTAGAGGTCCATGGCCAGTTGAGGTAGCGCTGGGATTAACTAAATACGATTTTAAAACGTTGATTAACTCATCGGGCAATAAATCTTCTTCTAAGATCGGTTCAAATATAGTTCTAAATGAATTTTTCCATTCTTCCCCGTGGGGTAAAACTTTGTTTTTATAAGTTAAATAAGTCAATAAATGCGCCACTTCATGTAAATATGTGACAAGAAAGGCATATGAATTTAAATTTCGATTGACAGTTATTTGATGCCCTTTTTGAGGAGAAAAGCGATAATCACCTAATTTAGAATGGCGTGACTTACTGACAATAAAATCAAATGGATAATCATGCCACAATTGAAAACAATATTCAGCAACCGTTGGCGGGAAGTGGTCAAAAAATGAATGAATTTTTTTGTTCTTTTCCATTTTTAGGCATAAAAAAAGTCCTCCGCATGCGAAGGACTTTTTTCTGGTTGCTTAGATTACTTAGCAGCAGCTGTATCAGCAGCAGCAGTATCAGCAGCAGCAGTATCAACTGGTGCAGCAGCAGCAGTATCAACAGCAACTGAATCAGCAGAAGCTTCTGCTTTTTTCTCACCACAAGAAGCTAAAGTTACCATACCAGCAACAAAAGCTAAAGCGAATAATTTTTTCATTTTTGTAATATTTAAAGGTTTGAGTTACAAAACTAGTGGAATAAAAATTAACAACAAATTTTTACGCAATAATTTTAAGGTTTTTTTAAGTTTTGATTTAAAATTGCTTTTAAATAGCTTAAAATAAGATTAAAACTTATTTTTTTTAAGTAATTCCTAAGAAGTACTTAATATTTGTGAGATTTTTAGCTTAAATTACCTAAGCAAGTCCTTAAATCTGTCGTAAAATCCACTACTTTTAAATGTAAAAGTTTTGTGCAAAACATAGTTTGAGATAAAACTAAATCCCATGCCTGTGGTAGTAGTTAGGATTTGAGTCACATTGATTTTTTTGTATGCAAATGGGATTTGTAAATAAAAATCACTCATAAATGTCTGAAGGAATGTATAAGGCATGACACTGAAAAACCACGTTACAAATCCAGAAAAGGTGGCTACCATTAAAAATTTGACCATTTCTCGATTTGTCTGTTGCGTTTTTCTAGCGTCAAAAGCAAACAGTTTGGTTAATGTAAACCCTACAATGACCGAGATGAAATAGGCTGGGAGTATCGTTGCCTCATAACTTAATTTGAACCAATCTTTTAATAAGCCTCCACAAACGAGTTGAACAATAGCACCAGCTCCTGCAATTAAAAAATACGCAACTAAATCTTTTTTATTGAAAAGGGTCGTTTTTTTTGTCAAATCCTTAGCTAAAATAAACTCTTAACAATATTGGGATAAACACCTAAAACGAGCGTTGCAATTGTACAAAACCATAATGCTATTTTAAAAAGTATGGGAACTTCAATTTTTTCTATATCTCCATTTTTAAAATATATGGCGATAATACCTTTGAAATAATAATAAATACCCACGGCCGACATTAATATGGCAAGGATGACCGGGTAAATGATATTGCGATTAAAACTATCTGAGAAGATAAAGAATTTACCCCAAAAGCCCGCGGTCATTGGAATACCTGCCAAGGATAATAAGGAAATAGTGAAGCAAAATGCTAATCCAGGATTATTTTTTGCCAATCCTTCAAAGGATGAATAATCTTCTGGTTTTTCCTTTCGGCCTGTTTGATATTCTGAAACAAGGATTAAGACCGCAAATGCAGCAACCGTTGCTAATGTATATGAAAGCGAATAATATAAAACAGTTGATGTGGATGAACTTTGCATGGCACTCACAGTCATCAACATGTACCCCGCATGCGAAATACTTGAATAGGCGAGCATTCGCTTGACACTTAGTTGGTATGCCGCAGTCACATTTCCAATAATCAAGGTTAGCATACTAATGAAATAAATCGTTAAAACCCATGTTGAATAAATGCCCCCAAATACCCCTGATAAAATGTGATATAGTGCAGCAAAGCCAGCTGTTTTTACGACAGTGGACATAAACATGGTAAAAATTGTAGGCGCCCCATCATAAACATCGGGTGTCCAAAAATGAAAAGGTGCGGCTGAAACTTTAAACAGAAGGCCGATCAGCATTAGCAGAACCCCTATATACAAGAAACTAGGCATGGACTCCGGCGCCGTAGCTGCTATGATATTTGCTAAGTTTGATATATAGAATGATTTTGTTGCACCATAAACTAATGTAATCCCAAACAGTAAAATACCCGTTGCGAATGCCCCCATTAAAAAGTATTTTAAGGCAGCTTCATTTGATTTAAGGTTTCTTTTGTCTGAGCCAGTCAGAACATACATGGCTACGGATAAAATTTCTAGGCCAACAAACAACATAATCATATGATCGAATGAAACCATTAAAATGGCTCCAACCACTGAAAAAAGTAAAATTGCATAATATTCCGCTGGATGTGTATGTTCATCGTCTGCACCAAATCCTCTTGAAAGCGCAACCACCAAAAATGCAGCCAATTGAATAATCAAACTAAAATTAATGGAGGTATTGGTTGTCCTAAACATATTACCAAACCACAATAATTCATGATTCCAATCCATGGCCGTTAAGCCTATTCCAATAGCTAAAAATAATAAGGTAAGAATTTGTAAAACTTTTCTCGGGAACCAAAATCCCCAAAACAAATTGCTAATTCCAAAAAGTGATAACGCTATAATCGCCGTCATAAAAATAAGATGCTTTTAAATTTAATTATTTCAATAGCTGGGTTATTTGCGTAACACTTTCTTCACTAAAATGTAAGATAGCATTTGGGAAAATACCCCCTAATAAAACGAATATACTTAATGGAATAAGGACCATTTTTTCTTCTAATGTCAATTTTGAAAATTCAGTGGTGATTCTGGACACATTTCCAAACATTGTTTTTTGAATTAAACGCAGGGTGTAAACCGCCCCCAATATAATGGTGATACCGGCAATAACCCCAAAAATCAATGAATAGTCAAAAATACTTTTCAGTAAAATAAATTCCCCTATAAAGCCATTCGTTAATGGCAGCGCCACAGAACCTAAACTAAGGATGATAAAGCAAACCGTAAGTGCATAGGATGATTGAGTTATACCCCCCAATTGGGCTAATTCCCTAGATTTAGTTCTTCTTTCAATAATCTCAATCACAAAAAAGAGCCCAATGACATTAATGCCATGTGAAAGCATTTGATATAAGGCGCCTTGAATTCCGTCAAAACTTTGCGTCAACATACCCGCCGAAATTAGACCTACGTGAGCAAAAGAAGAATAAGCCAATAACCTTTTTGCATCTTTTTGTTGGATGGCAATAATAGAACCATAAATAACACCTATGATGGAAAGCACGATAGCTGTATTTCCCCAAATTGCTATTCCCAGCGGAAACATAGGGATGATTAATCTGATAACACCATATGTACCCATTTTTAACATGATACCTGAAAGCAACATGGTGCCTTGACTAGGCGAAGTCGTGTAGGTATCTGGTTGCCAAGTGTGAAATGGGAAAATCGGCATTTTGATCGCAAATGCAATAAAAAAGGCCATAAATAAATAACCCTGTGATTCAGCGCTTAAGTTCCTGGCAGTTAAATACAAGGTTTCGATATCTGCCGAATGTGTCGCTCCAGGAGTTCTTAGGTAAACAAAAATGAGTCCAATGAATAAAAATAAGGACCCAAAAATGGTATAGAGCAGGAATTTAAACGTAATGGCTGATTTATTTTCTCCGCCAAATTTCGAGGCCAAAAAGTAAATTGGCAACAAGGAAGCTTCAAAAAAGAAATAAAATAAGAATGCGTCTTTGGCTAAAAAAGCCCCCATCATAGCAGATTGCATCAGTAACATTAATCCTTGATATTGAGCATGATTCGCCTTTTCCGTATTGGACGTTGATCCAATGATAAATGGCAATAATAAGGCGCAAAGGCCAATTAATATCCCACTGATGCCATCAGCCTTTAACGAAAATTGAATGCCAACTTCAGGGATCCAATCTTGAATAAAGGTGATAGGTAACAAAGTTTCATTTATTTTGTAAAGCATAAAGCCAGTGGCAATGGCTTCTAAAATAGTTGCTGACAATGAAATAATAAATGCATGCTTGGGCTTAGCGATTAATAAGTACGCCCCAATAAGCAATGGAAAAAATAGGATAAAAAGTAAATTCATGCCTTTTCTGTCAAATTTTAAATTACAATATCCAGGATTTTAATCCCATAAATAAAATGATCGCTATTGAAATCACCATCATAAATACATAATAGCCCACATTTCCTGTTTGAATTCTTCTGAATTCAGTAGAAGCATATTGAACTATTTTACCAATCCCCTCAACAAATAAATCAATCACTAAATAGTCAATGACCTGTCCAAAAAATACGGAAAAGAAATTCACTGGTCTTACGATAATTAAATCATATAATTCATTGATGTAGAACTTCTGATAAATCAGTTGTTGAATGCCTTGAATTTGGCCATCTTCCGATGGGATTAATTTTTTACTACTGAAAATAAATATGGCTAACATCGGAGGAACGAAAGCTGCAACTAACGGAGCTCCCATTTCTAAACTCAAAAACGATACTTCTCCTAGAGGTTCTGTTGACGGCAATAATGGGGCCAACCAATGGGCTAAAAATTCATTTCCACCCGCAAAATGAGGTAAATTAATTAGTCCACCTGCCACTGATAATACGGCTAAAATGATCAACGGGATTGTCATTGACCAAGGAGACTCATGTAAATGACTCGCTTGCTTTTCTGTTCCCCTAAATTCACCCCAGAATGTCAAAATGAACACTCTGAACATATAGAATGAAGTACAAGCGGAACCTAAAATGGCCAAGCTCCACATGAGCAAATCATGATGATAAAGATGCGCTAGGATTTCATCTTTGGAGAAAAAGCCCGAAAAAGGCGGTATTCCTGAAATAGCTAAGGTTCCTAATAAAAAGGTCAAATAAGTAATGGGTATTTTTGACTTTAATCCACCCATTTTTCTGATATCTTGCTCATCTGACATGGCATGTATCACTGACCCAGCTCCTAAAAACAATAAAGCCTTAAAAAAGGCATGCGTCATGACATGGAAAAATGATGCCGAATAAGCAGATGCACCTAATCCCATAAACATGTAACCTAGTTGCGACACCGTTGAATAAGCCAAAACCTTTTTAATATCGTTTTGAAATAAACCTATAATAGCTCCCAAAAGAGCTGTAGATAATCCAATCCAGCCAACAAAATGTAAAACATCCGGACTTAATTCAAAAATAACGTTCGCCCGAATGACCATATAAATACCCGCTGTCACCATGGTGGCCGCATGAATTAACGCAGAAACAGGAGTAGGACCCGCCATGGCATCTGGAAGCCAAGTAAATAAGGGTATTTGTGCTGATTTACCCATGGCTCCCACAAATAAACAAAAAGCAATAAGCCCCAAATTGTCTGGGACATGGCCTTGTTGGATAGATGAAAATATCGTGGTATAATCAGTGCTACCAAAGTTCTGAATCAGTAAAAATATGCCGACCAAAAACCCAAGGTCCCCAATTCTATTCATAATGAATGCCTTTCTAGCGGCATTCCCGTAACTATTTTTTTGATTCCAAAACCCAATTAATAGATATGAACACAATCCTACGCCTTCCCAACCGATAAATAAAACGGTGAAATTGGCCCCCAGAACAAGGATCAACATGAAGAAAATGAACAAGTTTAAAAAGGCAAAAAACTTACCAAATCCTTGGTCATGAGACATATATCCTATCGAATAAATATGAATCAATGTTCCTACACCTGTTATGACGAGCAACATCATAATGGACAATGCATCGATTTGGAGATCAAAAGGAATTTGCAAATCTCCCAATTTAATCCAATCAGCTAGATGCAAAATTTGAGTTGTTCCTTCAAAATTAATAAAAAGTTGGATGGATAAAACGAAGGCTACCAGTGGTGGAATTGTACCAATTATGGCTGCTAATTGCTTTGAAATGTTGGGAAATGAAAAACCATTCACAACAAAACCAATGAAGGGTAAAAGCGGTATTAAATAAATTAAAGACATAAATGAATGTTCTGTAAAATTAATTTTTCAACTTATTGAGTATTCCTATGTCAATACTCTGAATATTTCGATAAATCATGACGATGATGGCTAAACCCACGGCCACTTCAGCTGCGGCCACTGCCATAATAAAAAACACAAAAATTTGTCCCGAAGGATCTGAGTAATACGAAGAAAATGCGGCTAAAAGTAAATTGACAGCATTTAACATAAGTTCAATCGCCATAAACACGATGATGGCATTTCTCCTAGTTAGCACACCCAAAATCCCTATACAAAACAAAGCAGAGCTTAATAAAATATAATGTGCTAAGGGGATGGTGCGAATTATGTCTGGTATGGATTGCATTGTTTTAACATTAGGCCAATATCATGGCAAAAATACGAATTAAACTTAAATATTCGGCATCTTAATTTTGCTTTATCGCTGAAATCCTTGCAATTTAATTTCAGTTAATTTTTTCTTCGTATCGATCGCAAAGTCACCCTTTAAAATCCAATCATAATAGGATGGATCACTTTTTAATACCTCTGTCACGGACCTCCCTGAATACTTTCCAAAATTAAAAACAGCAATTCTTTCCTTATTATAAACCATTCGATTTGCGAAATCAATCGAATTTGACATCGTCAATTCGTGCAATTTTGACATATCATTTTGAATAGGGAAGTACTCTTTCCCATTTTCATCTTTTAATGATACTTCTTCATATCTTTTTACTTGGGCATTTAATACCTCTAACGTAGCTAAAACATCCGCCTCGGCACCATGCGCACCAATTAAATCCTTGCCACAATAAAACTTGAATGCGGCTGTTAAATTTCTGGGTTCCATGAGATGAAAAATTCTTTGGGCGTCTATCAACTTCCGATTTTTCATGTCAAAATCAATGTCGTTTCGATAAAATTCTTCCACCAACATGGGTACGTCGAAGCGATTTGAATTAAATCCGGCTAGGTCACAGCCTTCTAAAAATCCAGCCAAAGATTTGGCTACTTGCTTAAATTGTGGTTCATCTTTCACATCGTCATCATAAATACCATGAACTAAGGATGCTTCGATGGGAATGGGAATACCAGGGTTTACCCTTCTTGTTTTTACTTCAATCGTGCCATCTACATTTGCTTTCGCTATGGCGATCTCAACAATTCGGTCTTTATTGACCATGACCCCAGTCGTTTCCAAATCAAAAAATGCGAGTGGCTTATTTAATTTTAATTGATGTTCCATGTACTGTCCATTTTTATGGGAACAAAGGTAGCTTATTTATTACCTTTGACATATGAAATTTAATCCAAAGGCAATATTTTTTGATTGGGATCACACGTTATGGGATCATGACCGAAATGCTCGTGAAGTTATTTTGGATTTGGTGGATGAGTTCAATTTGACAAACACGCTTGAATATGACCAAAATGATATTTGGAATCGTTTCAATGTTTTGAATAACCAATTATGGGATGATTATCAATCAAAAAAAATCACACAATTGGAGTTAAGAGAATCAAGATTTAAACTTTTTTTTTCACAGTTAGGTTACGTAGGTGACCCACAGAAATTTTCTAGTGAATTTCTATATCGGACTCCCAGGAAGAAACATTTGCTAGGCGGGGCCTCTGAAATAATTGAAGAACTCGCACAAAAATATCCTCTATATATATTGACTAATGGTTTTGAAGATATTCAATTTGTAAAAGTGGAGGCTAGTGGGTTGAAACATTGCTTTCAAACAATCATCACCTCTCAGGAGGTTGGCACACAAAAACCAGATAAAAAATTCTTTGAATATGCCTTAAAAAGAGCTGATTGTTTGCCTCATGAAGCAGTTATGGTGGGTGATCACCCCATTGCCGACATTCATGGTGCGGAAAATGCAGGCATTCGAAGTATTCACTTGAATTTGAATAATGTTGACTCCACAGCACAAATTCAAATCAAACATTTGACGGAATTGCGGGATTACTTGCTTTAATTATTCAAAAAGGGACATTTGATTATCGTTCGTTTTTCGATCAAAGATCTTTTTGTCTCGAATGAATTTCTTGTTGTCTTCTAAAAATAAAATGAATTTCTCAATTTGAGTATAAAGTGGGTTGAAATCATAGGTTTTTAAATCATAGGTTTCTACATAAACCGCGTTGAAGTCTGTGATGATGTAGTCTAAACGTTCAATCCCATATTTTTGAAGGCCCAATAAATATAAATTTTGATGATTATTTTGAAATCGGCCTGGCTCATAAAATGATGTACTCTTTAAATCGAAGGCGATGCTATCACCTATCCCATCCACATAGCCATAAATTTGAGCGTTTTTATACCTTGATTCAAGGTAAAATTGAGTTCTATATTTGTCTGGAATCAAATTTCTTGCTTGGTCGATGATACCTTCATTAAAAAGTTCTTCGTTTTCCCCTAATGTGACAGCCCTTTCAAAATCCACTCCTTTTTGTTGGGCCTTAGTAGTCGGTTTTTTAGTTCGATTAATCCGTTCAATCAGTTCAATTTCATCCACAATAATCTTACCTGAAGAATCTCTGGATTGACTAAGATAAAGTGAAAATGAATTTAAAAGCGTTGGATAGAGGCGATATAACATGTTCGCAATTTATCCAATTTGCAGTCGGGATACAATCTGATCGCCAATTAAATGTTGCTCCGTTATTTCTGACACATCTTCCAATTGGACATTTCCGTAAAAAACACCTTCGGGATAAACGACCATCGTGGGGCCTTTGCCACAAAAATCTAAACAACCTGATTTTTGAATTCTTATTTTACTTGTATTTCCTGATTTTGCCCACTCATCTTTAAATGCTTGAATTAAATCCATTCCATGAGCAGATCCACAGCATTTTTTGGGAGCATCCTTGTCATTGGTGCAAATAAAGACATGTTTTTCGAAGTGCATATTAATTGATTTCTAATAAGATGGGACAATGATCTGAATGTTTAATATTGGCTAAAATCGACGCATTTTTAATGGATTGAGCCATCGGTTTGCTCGCCATTAAATAATCGATGCGCCAACCTAAATTTTTTTCTCTTGCACCTGCTCGGTAACTCCACCATGAATATTGATGCTCAAGAGCTGGATGAAAGGCACGAAAAGTATCTACGAATCCATTATTGATATAATTTTCCATCCATTCTCGCTCTTCAGGCAAGAAACCAGAGCTATTCGCATTTGATTTTGGATTGTGAATGTCAATGGCTCTGTGGCATATATTATAATCACCCGCTATAATTATGTTAGGGTGGGTTTTCACTAATTCATTCGTGTAAGCCTGAAAATCAGCTAACCATTCCATTTTGAATGATTGCCTTTCATCGCCACTAGATCCAGATGGCATATATACACTCATGACAGAATAGTTCTCGAAATTTACTTGGAGCACTCTTCCTTCTTGGTCGTATTTTTCAATCCCACACCCATATTGAACGGAAACAGGTTTTATTTTGGTGAATATACCTACTCCAGAATATCCTTTTTTCTGCGCTGATTGCCAATAAACATGATAACCTAATGATTTAATCTCGGCTAAGTCAACTTGTTCCTCTTCTGCCTTCAGTTCTTGTAAACAAATGATATCCGGATTTTCCTGAGAAAGCCAAGCGATGAATCCCTTTTGAATCGCTGCTCGAATCCCATTCACATTATAACTAATTATTTTCATGACATTTCCTCAAATAAGACTTCTGTTTTGAAGTAATGAATGACATGTGCTTTAATTAGGATCTCTTGCTCTTTTAGATTTAAAGGAGGCAAATTTTGAATTAATTCCCAATGTGGCCACCCTTCAGCATCTTTGCCATCTAATGAATAAAATCCACTATAGCTCAATACCTTGCAGGTGGCGATATGCATTAAGTCTTGTTTTTGCTCCTTGGTGAAATGGACATGTCCATGTCCCAATTCTTGAACGCCAATTAAAAATAATACAGACTCAAGATCAGCAGGGCGCTTATTAAATTGCGTTTCAAGAAAATCAAGAATTAATTCCCATGCTTCTTTAACTAAGGCTGGCTCGAATTCCATGAAATTAATGATTATTGAAGATGTATTTTGAACTTGGCTGATTCTAAAACTGCTTGATCACCCTTGGAATTATTGCCTATTAAAATAAGCTCACCTTCAATTTCTTTTTCTGTAACAACGGTTATATTGACCCTTCCAACACCATTTTGAACCCCTTCCTTATTCGGTAAGGTAGATTCAAAGAAATTGTTTTTATCTGTATAATGGTCAAGATTCTTGATTAAATTTCCAATGTTTTCGATTTCTCCATCGCCTGGAATAAAATAGGTTCCTGGGCCCTTAAGTTTAAATATTTTCAAATAAACAGATTCTAAATTCTCCTTATTGGTCGCTGTTATCGTAAGCGAATTATCTCCCATTTCAGGCTTTATCGTACCCATAACTTCATTTGTCTGAATACGGTGATAATTCTCATTACCAAAAATTATTTTTCCAGAGAAAAAGCTTTGCTCAGTGGGCTTAATACTAAATGTATTGTCATAAGATATTAAAACTACGAATATCCCTAATCCAGTATATAAAAAGTTGATTGGATTTTTAATGAACGACAATGCGAATTTGCTTATTGGATTTCCAATAAGCAAGCGTATCAATCTAGTCTTAGCTGAATTTGAATCTTTCATTTAAACTTTTTCATTCATAATTTAAAAGGTAAAAAATGATCATCGATATTTTTTACGGAACAAAAGTACTACAACTAATTATAAAGGGCAATGATTAAACCGATTTTAAAGAATTTATTTATTAAACGGAGGAATTAAAAGGAAATTAATAATTAGCTATGTAATTTTGAAAACTGTTAATCAAATAATTAGTTTATAAAGATAGAGGTCATGGATTCATTAACTAAATCACTAAATAGTGATTTAATCGGCAATTTTAATGGATTGCCAGATGGTTTACCAGTAAGAAGAACGTTAAAAAAAATGAAGTCATTTTCAATTCCTGTTTTGTTTAAAAGTAATTTGATCGGAAAAATCAAAGAGGCAAGGAGATTTGGGGATAAAATGAAAAAGAATTTTGAGCCATCCCACTTTGATTTTGGTCCTGTAGAAATTTTGGTTTCCCGCCATTTTGGATTTTGTTATGGGGTGGAAAATGCAGTTGAGATAGCCTATCGAATTGTCGAAGAAAATCCTGATAAACGGATATTTCTACTTTCTGAGATGATTCATAACCCCGCAGTTAATGCAGATTTGTTAGACCGAGGGGTACAATTCATCCAAGACACCTTGGGTAATCAGCTCGTACCTTGGGATCAATTGACCTCAGATGATGTTGTAATTGTCCCTGCATTTGGCACTACCCTTGAAATTCAAGCAATACTGTCAAATATCGGCATTGATATTTATTCATATGATACGACCTGTCCATTTGTCGAAAAAGTTTGGAATCGTGCTAACTCGATTGGACAAAAAAATTATTCAGTCATCGTACACGGAAAACCCAGTCATGAAGAGACTAAAGCCACTTTTTCGCATTCTAAATCAGTCACTCCTACACTGATTATAAAAAATATTAATCAAGCGAAACAATTAGCGGATTACATCAGGCTTGAAAAAGATTCGGTTGAATTCTATAGGGAATTTGAAGGGCAATATTCAGAAGGTTTTGATCCAGCAAAGGATTTAATGAGAATTGGTGTTGTGAATCAAACGACCATGTTGGCCACGGATACACAAGAAATTGTTGATTTTTTACGGGAAGTAATCGTCGATTTTTATCAATTATCTGCGGATCAAATCACCTCTCATTTTGCAGATACTCGCGATACGCTATGTTATGCAACCAATGATAATCAAAGTGCTACCTATGGATTACTCGCTGAAGACGCAGATTTTGCCATCGTAGCAGGTGGGTATAATTCCTCAAATACAGCTCATTTGGTTGATTTATGTGCCGATAAGCTTCCAACCTATTTTATTAAATCCGCGGAAAAGATTATTTCAGAAAAACAGATTTTCCATTTTGATAATGTCAAAAAAGAAGAAGTTTTGATAAATGAATTTATTCCACAAAAAGAAAAAGTTCGAGTGCTTTTAACTTGTGGGGCATCCTGTCCAGATGCGGTAGTCGAAGATATATTAAGGAAAACCGTTTCCTTATTCCCTTCAGCTAAACCCGTAGATCAGGTAGTAGATCAGTGGGTTCTTGAAAAAAATCAATAGCTATTCAATATTTTTTGTACCGCTGGCACATAACCCTCGCCAAATAAATTGACGTGCACCATCAAAGGGTATAAGTTATAAAGAGGAATGCGCTCATGAAATCCTTTTTCGATCGGATATGCTTCATGATAAGCCTCGTAGAAAGCCTTATCAAAACCACCAAACATAGTCGTAAAGGCTAATTCAGCTTCTCTAAGTCCATAATAGCAGGAGGGATCCACTAACACAACTTGTCCACTTGCGTTCACCATCACATTTCCTGACCACAAATCTCCATGCATTAAAGCGGATGATTCATTAGGAATTAAATCAGGTAACTTTTCAAATAATTGGCGGAACTTATTTTCCATGTCAAGGTCAATTTTCCTATTGTAAATTGCGATCTCAATCTGATTTTTCAATCTGTTTTCAATAAAAAAACGAAGCCCATTTAAATTCCATTCATTCTTTTGTTCTGCAGCCCCAAGGTAATTTGTATAGCTAAGGCCATGCCCCATTTCAGAAGAATTATGATGCATTAGGGCTAATTTACGTCCAAAATCTTCCCAATAGGTAGCATTTATTTCCCCGGATGGAATGCATTCCATCATTAAATATTCCTTCTCTTCGATAGCCCCCACTCCGATTACCTGAGGTACTTGTATTGTATTTGTTTGGGCTAATAACTGGAGATTTTTAGCTTCCGCCTCAAATAAACCATGGTGGTCACCTTGATTCCATTTGATGAAAAATTCTCCTGACTTTAATTTAACCCGAACCGCTAAATTAAAATTACCTCCATAAAAAAATTGAAACTCTTCAATGGAAACATCCTCCCGAACATGAATTTTGAGGATCCTTTCTATAAATTGATATTGCTCTTGCGATTGCTGGGACATACATGAATAATTACCCAATATTACCAAAAAGCGTTCTTGGAAGCAATTTTATTTTTTCAAAAGGTGAAGAATTTAGGTGTAAAAATCGTATTTTCAACTTTTTAATGGCATTTGGCAACCCAAGAAAACCCGGTCGTTTCTCAACTAAAATCCTATCATCGCCTCTTTTATCGAAATGAGGTTATAAAAGGTCTTTTGCTTAGTGCTTTGTGGATTATCTCGATCGGTACGCTCTTCATTTTAATCGAATATTTTGCTTGGCTATCGTCCCCACTTCGAGGGATACTTTACTATTTATTTTTAAGTGCAGCAGGTCTGTTGCTTGTCAGCATTTGTTTTAAACCCATAGTCAAATGGACTAAGACGGTTAGTCATGCTGATTTAGAGTTTATGGCTAAAAAGCTAGGCTTTTTTTTTGATAAGCCACATCAGGATGAATTGATTAATATACTCCAACTTCAACGTGAGGGAGCACTTAATGAGAATTCACCCTTGCTTGAGGCAGCCATCACGCAAAAAATTCATCAGCTATCTGTCTATAAGTTTGTTGACTTTATTGACTATAAAAGCCATCGAAAAATATTTTTTGGACTCATTTTTTTATCCGCACTACTCGTATTTTTCGATTACCTAAATCCCCAATATATTCGTAAACCTACCTTAAGAATTGTCAATTACACTTTTCATTATCCCAAAACATTGCCATTTCAGTTTTTGATTTTAAATAAAAGTTTGGAGGTTGTTGCTGGGGAGCCTTTCATTTTACAGGTCCAACTAATCGGCAAAAATTTACCTGCTGACGTTTATTTTGTAAGCCAAGGAGGTCGCATAAAAATGGATAAGGAACCTGAAATAAACGTATTCAGTTTTGCACTTCCACCCATCACGAGTCCTTTGATGTTTCAATTTGAAGCAGCGGATAATTTTTCTGAGCCACAAACCATTCAGATTATTCACCGACCTGGCATAGAGAAGACCACAATAACCATTGAATTTCCTGCATATACGCATAAACCTGCAGAAAAGTTGAACCAATTACTTCCTCTACAAATTCCGGAAGGCTCAAGGGTTCATTGGGAAATTTCAACAAATGACGTGAAAAAGGCCAGTATTTTATTAGGCCAAAAGCCTCCTAAAATTGATTTCAAAAAAAATCTGTTATTTGCTAAACATGAATTTTCAACACAATTTTTAGAAAATTCAAGCTACCAAATCCTCTTATCAAACGAACACTTTGACAGCCAAAAAACGTCTACAATTCCCATTGATGTAATTAAAGACCAGTACCCTAAGATCGAAACTCAAACAATTGAAGATACCTTATATTATCGTTTTTTGATCTTCAAGGGAGAGGCAAATGACGATTATGGGCTTAATCAAGTAGCTTTAAAATATCAAATTAGAGTAGATAAAGAGGCAAATTGGGAAGCAGAATTTATTCGCAATATAGCTATACCAAGAGGCAAAAAGCAGTTTGATTTTCGATTTTTAGTTGGCCTAGATTCTCTAAAATTACAACCAGGAGCCCAATTGCGTTATTATTTTGAAGTGTTTGATAATGATGGAATTCATGGGCCTAAAAAAACGAAAACAAACCAACAAGTTTGGGAATTCCCGGAATCAAAGCAATTAGCCAAAAAATCAGATGATCGATTTATGGAATTGGAAAAGAATGTATCATTAAGTATTCAGAAGGCTCAAGAAATTAAGAAGGAATTGACTGATGCGATGAATCGGCTTAAATTAGGGAAAGACATAAATAATAAAATGCTTGAAGAGGTTTTGGCCAAGGAAAAAGAATTGAAAAAGGCCTTAGATGTTTTGAAGGACCAACAAGAAAAGTGGATGGGTCAGCAATTTAGTTTTCAAAAGCCAACGGACCTTTGGATCCAAAAAATGGAAAATTTGCAAAAGCTAATTGACCAAATTCAAACGTCAGATTTGAATAAAGGGACGGATGAGTTATTCAAAAACTTGCAAAAAGAATTGCCTAGCAATTGGCAGAAAAATTTAGAACAAAAACAATCACTCAATAAAAATAGAGAAAAGGAATTGCAAAGGTTGGAACAGTTTTATAAAGACTTGAAAATTGATAAAATGATGGAGGAATCTATTCAGGATTTAAATGAACTCAGTCAAAAACAAAGTAAGTTGGCCGAGGACCCTTCAAACAATCAAGCGGGACAAAACGAAATTCATCAAGAATTTAAGGAGCAAGAAAAGGCGATTGATAACCTTGAAAAAGAAATGAATTTGGAAACAAAAGAATTTGATGCATTGGAGGAAGAGATTGAAAAGTCGATGGATAATGCGGAAGAATTAATGGAGAACAAATCCACCAATAAAGCCAAATCGGCTCAGAAAAAATCAGCGGAAGGGCTTAAAAAATTAGCTAAAAAACTAGAAGATAAACGTGCTAGCGAGGAGACTAACGCGCTTGATTTGGAGGTAAACCAATTAAGACTCTTGTTGGATAATTTGTTGCAAATTTCTTTTGAACAAGAACGTGTCATGTTGGATTTTCGTCGTTTGCGTGAAGGAAGCCCAGCATTAAAATCGGCATCTCAGATGCAAAATAAGATTGCTGAAACAGCATTTATTTTGGAAGACAGTTTGATTAGCTTAGGAAAAAAAGTAATGCCATTGTCTCAATTGATCACGAGAGAAACGACTGAAATGCATAATCGATTGAATGAGGCAGCCAATATGATGAAGGAACGCAAATGGCCTTTAGTTCAGGCTAGGCAACAACAATCAATGGCTTCCATCAATAAACTGGCTGTGATGCTATCCGATTTATTGCAGCAATTGCAAAACCAACAGATGCAAATGAAACCTGGTAAAAAAGGGAAAGGGAAACAAAAGCCTCAGGGTTCCTGGGCGGCGCGCCAACAAAAACTCAATCAAAAAGCTAGAGAAAGTCGGGCCGATAAACAGGGCCCCATGAGCGAAGATATGATTAAAATAGCCCAAGAACAGGCTAGGCTCCGACAAGAATTAGAAGAAAAATTGCAAGATATCCAAGGCCGACCCGGCTCAGATAATATTGAGAAAAGCCTGAAGGACCTCATTAAAAATATGGAAAAAAATGAGACTGATTTTGTTAATAAACGCCTTAATCAAGAATTACAAAAAAGGCAAGATTTAATGCTTCCCATTTTATTGGAATCTGAAAAAGCTTTAAAAGAGCAGGGCGAAGATCCAAAAAAAGAATCAAAAAATGCACTCGAAAAATTTCGCGAAAGTCCACCGCCCAATTTGTTGCCTTACCTGAAGAAATTAGAGGAGAACAGATCTTTGTATCAACGAAAGCCAGTGGACCTAAAGCCAACATACCAAGAAAAAGTGCTACGCTATTTAGATCAATTTAAGTAGTTATTTTCTTTTTGTAAATAGGAACCGTACTACAAGGCTCACCAAAAAATAAACTTTTTACGATGGGCTGTAACAATGTGGTAAGCCTTACATAAGAATCTGTAGGCACCGATTCTTTAGAACAGCCTTTAACGACCACTCGGCCATCTTTATAGGTGTCCAAATTTAACGCTAATAAGGATTTTGCAAATAATTCTTTTTCTAAATCATCTAAATTTCCATAAACAATGGTGGCGGCAAATGGACTCATTTGCGCACTTAATAACATGAAAGCCCAAGTCGGTATGATGGCGTCGCTTGTGCAAGAAATGGCCACATGTTTTCCTTGATATTGATTCCAGGGATGATCACTGAGAAATGCTCTAAAGTCTTTCTCTTTAAGCACCATTTCCATAAACAATAAAGGCCTTATGTCAAAAAATATGCGCTCTCCAGGAATTCGAATGGTTTCTAAATCCAATTGAATTAATCCGCTTTGGGCTACTTTATTTTCAATCGTATTTTCCATTAGATATATTTTTTTTGTGACTTCTGTCCCATATATTCCTTCAAATAATTGGGTTCTATGGTCACTATATTTTCAAATTTTTTGTTCAAATAAGCTTCATAGGCTAATTTTCCCATGTGAATCGCCTCAGGATAAGGATTTTCTAAATCAAAGGTAATCGAAGAAGACGGCAATAATTCTTTGCATTTTTGTGCCCCATGTCCAAAAATTACCGCGTTTTTTTCTTGGTATGCGGCAAAAGAAAAATCATCTAAGATTAACGCATTTGCGGGTTCAAGCTCTTGTAAATCGTGGGTATAGACTGCTGTATAAACTTCCATTCGCCTGGCATCCATGACAGGAATCAATATTTGATGTTCCTTTGAATCAGCGTATCTAGCCGCAAGTATTTTTAATGTAGACACAGCCATGAGTGGTTTATCAAGGCCAAAACAAAGGCCCTTTGCCGTCGCTAATCCAATTCGTAAGCCAGTGTAGGATCCTGGGCCGATTGAAATCGCTATTCCAACTAACAAGCTAAGTTTAGTACCGGATTTTTTTATGGCGTCCTCAATGAGCAATGTTAATTGTTTTGCGTGTGCACCTTCTTCCTCACTTTGCGATGCGGCGATTAATCTGCCTTGGTCATGCAGCGCCACTGAACACAGTTGGGAAGAAGTTTCGATACTTAATATGAGACTCATTTATTTTTTTTGGCTAAAATTTCTTGAAATTTTTGAGGCTGATTAAATAAATTTAAACCCTCTAAAATAACGGGATCTTTCGAAAAAGACCATTGATTTACCCCTTTTTGTAAATAATAATGCAGGATAATTTCTTGCTCAATCAAAGAAATAATTTCTTGCTTATGGGCTAAAAGTTCTTTAGTCGTAGACGAGCTCCATTCTGATTTTAAGGCTGACATGCTCGCTTCTAAACTTGCATAGGCTTGGTCTTTTTTAGCTAGGTCAATCACCATTCGCACTTGTTTTTCCACCGGACTTTCATAAATAAATTTCTGGTTTTTAAGCCAATTTTGAAAGTCATTCATATCGTTTTCTGAAAAAACGAACGATTCGGCGCTGGCAATTTTAGGATGATTTTTTTGATAATGACAAGCGTATAAAAAAATCATATGTTGTTTCATGAGCGCTTGCGTAAAACTTGAAGACATGAGGTCCTTACCTATAAGGATATCTGGGAGAATTCCTCCCCCGTCTACAACCGTTCTTCCATTTTGCGTTTTAAATGATTTAATGGATGAGTCTTTGTATGCAATGGCTTGGCCATCAGATTTTTTATGTTGGTAGTCAATCGCCTGAATGCAACGTCCACTAGGGATGTAATATTTGGCCGTTGTGATTTTCATTTTTGTTCGATATGGAAGATCTCTGGTCACTTGGACGAGCCCCTTTCCGTAACTTTTTTTACCTATCAAAACCGCTCGGTCGTAATCTTGCATAACTCCTGCCACAATCTCGGCCGCGGAGGCGGAATGGCCATTGATTAATATAATGAGTGGAATTTCTGAGTCGAAACTACTATTCAATGCCGTATACGTTTTATTCCATTCTTCTACTTTCCCTCTGGTTTCTACAATCTTAGTTTCTTTGGCCAAAAATAAATTACAAATATCAACCGCCTGTGTCAGTAAACCGCCTGGATTTTCACGGAGGTCTAAAATTAATTTTTGCATCCCCGCTTGTTTCAACTTAGATAAAGCGGCCTTTAGCTCTTTGGTGGCCGAAGCATTAAATTCCTCTAAGGAAATATACCCGACACCCGGCCGAATGATGCCAGAATAAATGACATTATTAATTTGAACAGTCTCTCGCTTTAAATGTATAGTCTTAGGCGCGCTTTCGTCGTTTTTCAAAATGGAAATATCTAAGGAAGTGCCAGCTTGTCCCTTTAAAAGTTTTGAAGGTTCAGCCTCAGGAGCATCCGATATTTTGATGCCATTCACAGAGATCAATTGGTCCCCAATGCCCAACCCGGCTTTTGACGCAGGGCTATTTTCATCCACATACGCAACACGGTATTCTCCATTAATATCAGCTAAAACGATACCTATTCCTTGGTATTTTCCTGTGGTCATCGTCATGAAATCCTCCAATTCATCCTCGGGATAATATACGGTATAAGGATCAAAACTTTTTAAAAGCGCATCTATAGAGGTTTTGACAGCCAAATTTGGATTTACATCATCCACATAAAATTTATTTAATTCCTTGAATACAGACGCGTATAAATCTAGATTTTTGGCAATGTCAAATAGGCGCTTGGCCGGCCTGCTAAATGAAAATCCAATTAAGCTAGCTAAAGCGATTAACCCAACGAAAGACCTTCTAAGATATTTTTGACTAAACTTCATTTTTTAGATTTTCATTTTTTGTAAATGCAGTAAAAATTTGATGCATTTTTTTTTGAATTAATTCAAACGATTCGATATCAGTGCCAATATAAATAAATCCCATTATATCAGGTAATTTATTGTAGGCTAATCCTTGAAATTCAGGTTTTGTTAATCGATAGGCTTCCCTAGTTCTTCGCTTAATTAAATTGCGGTCTACGGCCTTCTTGAATTTTCTCTTGGGAACTGAAATTAAAATTTGTGGAGATTCGGACTTTATATCACAGGAACGATACAAAACTCGAAAAGGATAGAAAAATCGTTGTGACACAATTTGACTATCCTTTTGAAATAAAGAATCGATTATTTTTTTTTGCGTTAACCGCTCAGATTTTTGGAAAGTGAATTTCACGGCAAGAATACTTTTTTAAGCAACAGCGAGCCAGAAATCAGCCTTTCTTAGAATTATGGCTTATTTTCCTCTCTTTTCGTCAGAAACTGAAAGCTTATGACGTCCTTTTGCGCGACGCGCAGTTAAAACACGACGACCATTTGCTGTCGACATGCGCTCACGGAAACCATGCTTATTCTTTCTTTTTTTAACCGAGGGTTGGAAAGTTCTTTTCATTTCTATTAATTATTAAATCCCCAACAGTTTCGAATTGGGTTTGCAAAGGTACGATAATTTATATTTTATTCAAGTGTTCAATGAAAAAAAAATCTGAGGCGGTGGGGAAAGGGAAAACAATGCGATGATTTTCTATCTTTGTTCTTTAAAATTTGAATTTGAAAGTTTCCATCCTTACGGTCTCATATCAATCGGCTGCCACTCTTAGGCAGACCATAGAGAGCGTATTGGCCCAAGATTACCCAAATATAGAATATTGGGTTATTGATGGTGGATCTACCGATGGGAGTTTAGAAATTTTGAAATCTTTTGGTTCATCCATCCATTTTATTTCTGAAAAAGATGCGGGGATTTATGATGCGATGAATAAGGGTTTAAAATTAATTCAAGGGGATGTCATCGGAATGATAGGCGCAGATGACTTTTATCCTTCTAACGATGTGATAAGCTCTGTAGTTTCTACATTTGAATCTAACCAAGTTGATGTAGTATATGGAGATAAGCAATATGTAAATCCTGAAAATCCACAAAAAATAGTTCGTTATTGGACTGCGGGTGCATATCAAGAAAAACAATGGCTTTACGGGTGGATGCCTCCGCATTTGTCTTTTTATATTAAGAAGTCTTCAGCAGATAAAAATGGTCCCTATAGAACAGATTTTACTTGTTCGGCAGATTACGAATGGATGCTCAGAGCATTGTACATGAATAAAATGAAGGCGGTATATTTACCTAAGGTTTTGATGACCATGCGAAATGGGGGAACAAGTACGGCCTCGTTTAAGCACCGCCTCATTGCAAATGCGGAAGATCGAAAAGCTTGGTCAGTGAATCATATAAATCCATATTTCTTTACCTTAGCTTTGAAGCCATTGCGTAAAATTTTCCAATTATTTAAATCTAAGAAATGAGAGTAGTATTATTGACCCAGGACGATCCGTTTTTTTTACCAAAGGCAATTAAAAAATTACATGCGGGAATGCCTAAGGATATTGAATGGGTAGGTACCGTGCTTTTTGAAGTTTCCCCTTTTGGTAAAAGAGAATCATTTTTTGCCAAAATGAAAAAGACTTTGGATGTTTTTGGTCTAGAATTTTTTATCTATTTCTCTCTCAAATTTATCAAATCAAAATTGACGCCTGGGCATTCGGTAAAGGCCGTGTTAAGGCAGGCTTCTATACCACTATTTACCTTGGAGGGGTCTGTAAATTCCTCAGAAAATATAAAAATACTATCAGATCTTAAAGCGGATTTATTTGTGTCTATTGGCGGAAACCAAATATTTAAAAGAGCGCTATTGGATATACCAACCCAAGGGACGATCAATCTTCATACGGCTTTATTGCCTAAGTATCGAGGTTTAATGCCTTCTTTTTGGGTATTAAAGAATCAAGAAAAATATACGGGGGTTTCGGTATTTTTTGTGGATGAGGGTATTGATTCAGGGCCAATCGTCCTACAAAAGAAAGTGGAGATTGCGGGAAGAACTCAAGAGGAACTGATTGAGTTCACGAAAGACTTGGGGATGGATTGTATCTTAGAATCGATGATTTTAATTCGAGACAAATCCTATACGCTGATTCCAAACCCCAAGGAGGAGTTAACTTATTTTTCATTTCCTAGTCGGCAAGACGTACTTACTTTTAAAAAAAATGGAGCCCTATTTTTTAGGTGGATATAAATGACAATTTTAACTTTTGATATCGAGGAGTGGTTTCATTTGTTAGATCATCCTAGCACCAGGACTGAGGAAGATTGGGCTAAATTTCCATCCAGGATTCAAGAAAATGTGGAACGGATATTGGAAATGCTGAATCGAAATAATCAAAAAGCAACTTTTTTTTGCTTAGGTTGGGTCGCCAGAAAATATCCAGAAATCATCAAAAAAATAGCTGAATCTGGCAATGAAATAGCCACACATTCTGATTTGCACCAATTAGCCTATCAACAAAATATAATTGCTTTTGCAGAAGATTTGAAGCGTTCTATTGAGAGTTTAGAAGGTATTACAGGCAAGAAAATTAGAGCTTACCGTGCTCCAGGCTTCTCATTGATGGAATCAAATAAATGGGTATTTAGTGAATTGATCAAGCAAGGAATCGAAATAGATTGCTCGATATTTCCTGCGAAAAGAGCGCATGGTGGCTTTGCTAATTTTGGCCAACAAGAACCTTGTTGGGTCGATGTAGATGGACATAAACTCAAAGAATTCCCCATCAATGTTACTTCCATGGTGGGAATGCCTGTTATTTTTTCAGGAGGGGGGTATTTCAGATTATTGCCTGATGCCATTTTGGCTAAATTGTGGGACCAGCAAAAATATGTAATGACTTATTTTCACCCTAGGGATTTTGATGCGGGCCAACCGATGATCCAGGATTTAAGTATCATTCGTAAGTTTAAGTCCTATTATGGCCTGTCGGGGGCATTATCTAAATTGGAGCGACTGATGATCGGCCGAGAATTTATTGATTTAGCTGAAGCAGACCAAAAGGTAAACTGGGAAAAAGCCCGTACTGTATATTTATAAAAAAAGCCTTCATTTCTGAAAGCTTTTTTATATGTCTAAAGTTTAAAAATCCTTAAACTTTGATTTCTACGTCTACTCCTGATGGCAATTCTAATTTCATCAATGCATCTACTGTTTTTGCAGAAGATGAAAAGATGTCAATTAAACGCTTGTAAGTACACAATTGAAATTGCTCACGCGCTTTTTTGTTAACGTGTGGAGATCTTAAAACAGTGAATTTTTCGATTTTTGTTGGCAATGGAATCGGGCCAGAAACAACAGCACCCGTAGCTTTAACAGCTTTTACAATTTTTTCTGCTGATTTGTCCACTAACGTGTGATCAAATGATTTCAGCTTAATTCGAATTTTTTGATTCATATGATTTGGTTCATTAAGTGAATGAATAACGAAAGAACCATTAACTCCGTTAGACATGGTATTTGTGTTGCAAAGATAGGCGGTTTAATCCTGATTCCCAAATAATTAAAACTTTTGTCTCTGAATTGCTGCCGCTAACTGGCTTTCAAATGGCTTTATATTTACCTTGAAAATTTCAGGGTTTAATTTTTTTAATGAATTCATGGCTTCTTTGGCGTACTCGATTTCCCCTATTTCTAATGCCTGTAATGCGTAAAGTGGATAAAAATCAGGTACTTCTTTGTTCCATCTTAATGCAGCTAGACTGGCATCATAAGCTTCTTTTTTACTTAAAAATGGAATCGCATTGTGTAAGACATTTAATTGGAAAGGATATTTTTTTACTGCCGACATAGCCTCCGATTTATTTGAAATTTTCGGACTTGTGACGGGAATCAAAGAAGCTTCATGCCAAAAATTAAGTAAAGATTGAAGGCCTTCTGTTTGATCAATGGGTTGAATATCTATGTATAGCGCGATTTTTTCCAAGGAACTTAATGGGTCCTCGTGAAAATAATCTTGCATTGCCTCGGCTAATTTGATTTCTGGAAATAGAGATAAAATTTTTGTGTCCTTGGCCATTTCGTGAATGGGTAGGAGGTTTTGTTTATTCTTAAAGTATGGAATAGAATTGTAAATCATCGCTAGATCCCTGACATCTGCTCTTGGCTTGAAGGAGCTTTCTACAAACTTTGAACCTAATCTTTGATTTCTTAGAATGCCTATAGCCCATAAATTCGCTAAAATAGCAGGATCTTGGGTAGCTTGTTCCGTATCAGGCAAGGTTATATTTTTATTGTTTTTGGCTATTGCGTAAAGAAAATTAGCCCTTGCTAAAGTAGATTCTGGAGCTAACTCAAAAGCTTTTCGATGATAATAAACGGAGGAATCTAATTGATTTAATTTTTCAAAAGCATGAGCTAATTGTGTTATGATTTCAATGCTTTCTGGCATTTTTTGATGAGCGCTTTGCAAGGCAAATAATGATTCGAATAGGTGATTTTCATTCTGATAAATATTGCTCAGCGCAATGGCAATTTTTTCATTGGGGAATTTTACCTGGCTTGTCGACAAATAGTAGGCTAATTCCTCTATTTTATTTTCTTGATATGCGATGCGGGCTAAACTGGTATTGCTTTTGGCATTAAGTTTACTGTGAATCAAACCTTGTTTATAGTTGATCTCAGCTAAAAATGGATCCTTTAAAACTTGAGCTAATTCACCGTCGGCATTGTATTTTGCCGCTGTGATTTGGTGGTAAGCACCTCCATTCAAAGCAAAAACAAAAGCGGAGCCTAAAATCAAAACTCCGATAAATAAAATATAGGTAGGTAGGAACTGAGGCTTGTCAACAACCTTATAAATCGGCAAATTTAGTTTGATCAATTCATTGAAATTTCTAAGGATAAACAATGGAAACAAAACCAGTATGATTAATTGGCATATTAAAGCCCACGTTTCTATCGCCCTAATTCCTGGATCATTAGAAGTGTAGAGCATTAAAAGGGCAGTTGATAAGCTTAAAAATGCTAAACCCATAAACAATGAAGTATCCTCCTGTTTTTTATGCTTTTGAAAAAGACCAAGAAAGATGCTTGAAATCCAAAAAACAAAACTAGGGATATAGGTTTTTGTCTGAAAATTATAAATCAAATGGCCAAAACTGAAAATTAGGTTTACTGCATAAAAACCAAATAGAATTAGCCATTTTTTTTGAGTTTCTTTTTTAGTCGGCGAATGTCCCAATTGTAATAAAAACAGGCATATAGTGTTAGAGAATAAAATAGTTATTAAAAATAAGCTAATAATTCCAAGCCAAATCCATTGGGAAAAGAGCATTTCATAAAAAGTTTCAATAGGCTGTTCGGCATTTTTAACTAATATGATGGCCAACCAAAGCAAAACTCCTGACACGATAAATAGCCATGAAATGCTAGACCATTTTTTGAAACTTATGATTAGATAGGTAATTCCGATAAAAGAAAAAATGAAAAATAGTATAAATGGGACCGCGGATAGCTCAACAGGAAAAAACACATAGTGTTGCCGAATTAAAAAAAGGGTGGAGCTTAATTGGCCCAATGAATTTTGATCTATAACTCCTTGAACTGGAATTAATTCACTAGCAATTTGAGTATTAAAAACGGGTACACCATTTAAAAAAAAATAGCTGAGACATGCTAGTCCGATGCCATTTAAAAGGACAAAGGCCCAGGTATTAAAAGTGAATTGTTGTTTGCTCAATGATTTAATTTAAGATAATGTGCAATTGGAAATTTAAATTTCAGCATAAACTTTAATTCATTCAAAGAAATAGGCTGATTTTGTATAAAAATAGCAAAAAAATCCAAACGGGAGTTTTGGTAATTGGAATTTACAGACTAATTTTGCATTCCGAATGTACAAGGCATTCAGGTAGATGTCAAACATTAGTTTTTAGCTAATCATTAATTTAATTATCAAATGGCAAACGCAGTAAATAAAGGGAAGGTTGCACAAGTAATTGGACCTGTAGTCGATGTGAGTTTTGAAGGAGAGGGATCAACATTACCAGCAATTTTAAATGCACTTTCTGTTACTAAATCAAATGGTCAAGGACTTATTTTAGAAGTCCAACAACATTTAGGAGAGGATAGAGTTCGTACAATTGCCATGGAAGGTACTGAGGGTCTGCAGAGGGGACAAGAAGTGATCGACTTGGGGACACCAATGACTATGCCAACAGGCGAGGGAATCAAGGGTCGTTTGTTTAATGTGGTAGGTGAGGCAATTGATGGGATTAAGCAGCCAAAATCCGATAAAGGAATGCCTATTCACCGTTCAGCTCCCAGGTTTGACGAATTAGCAACAACGACTGAAGTTTTATTTACTGGAATTAAGGTAATTGATTTATTAGCTCCTTATGTAAAGGGTGGTAAAATTGGTTTATTTGGAGGAGCGGGTGTTGGTAAAACAGTATTAATCATGGAATTGATTAATAATATTGCCAAAGCGTATGAAGGTCTTTCTGTATTTGCTGGAGTAGGAGAGCGTACTCGTGAGGGGAATGATTTACTTCGTGAAATGATTGAATCAGGTGTAATTAAATATGGAGAAGCATTTAAGCATGCGATGGAAGAGGGACAATGGGATTTGTCTAAAGTGGATGAAAACGAATTGTCTAAATCTCAAGCTACCTTGGTATTTGGTCAAATGAATGAGCCTCCTGGAGCACGTGCACGTGTTGCCTTATCAGGTTTAACAGTTGCGGAACATTTCCGTGATGGAGATGGAGAAGGTTCTGGTCGTGATATTTTATTTTTTATTGATAATATCTTCCGGTTTACGCAAGCAGGTTCAGAGGTTTCGGCTTTATTAGGTCGTATGCCTTCTGCGGTAGGGTACCAACCCACTTTAGCAACCGAAATGGGTGCGATGCAAGAGCGTATTACTTCTACAAAACGTGGTTCAATTACATCTGTTCAGGCGGTTTATGTACCAGCAGATGATTTAACTGATCCGGCTCCTGCGACAACATTTGCTCACTTAGATGCAACGACGGTATTGTCTCGTAAAATTGCTGAATTAGGAATTTATCCGGCGGTTGATCCTTTGGATTCATCATCTAGAATTCTTTCAGCAGAAGTTTTAGGAGATTCTCATTATGAAACAGCTCAAAGAGTTAAAGAGATTTTACAACGCTACAAAGAATTACAAGATATCATCGCGATTCTAGGTTTAGATGAATTATCGGAAGAGGATAAGTTAGTTGTATCTCGCGCAAGACGTGTTCAACGCTTCTTGTCTCAACCATTTTTTGTGGCTGAACAATTTACTGGATTAAAAGGCGTTTTAGTGGATATCAACGATACGATTAAAGGTTTTAATGCGATCATTGATGGAGAATACGATTATTTACCTGAAGCGGCATTTAACTTAGTAGGTACCATTGATGACGCTGTGGCTAAAGGAGAAAAATTACTTGCTGAGGCATCAAAATAGAAAAAAATGTATTTAGAAATTATTACTCCTGATCGTAAAGTATTTGCTGGCGAAGCTTCTGTTGTAACACTTCCGGGTGTGGATGGGTCGTTTCAAATATTAAATGATCATGCTGCGATTGTAAGTACTTTGCAAAAGGGCGAACTTGTCGCAGATAAACAAGCTTTTCAGATTGAGGGTGGTGTAGTTGAAGTTTTAAATAATAAAGTTTTAGTGTTGGCAGAAGGAGTTCAATAAACTATGAGAGCATTTGGATTTTTGTTTTTGGTCATTCTTTCTTTAAGTTCTTGTTCTGAGAAGACGCAATTGACAGGATCGTTGATGGCTTTAATCAAGGAAAATCAATTGCCTTTAGAGAAAATCCAATTTTACAATGATAATCCTTTGTTTCTTGAACGCGAATTAAACGCTTCTGAGGCAAATATTAAATCTGGAAAAGTACTTATTGTCAATGGAAAATCCATTAATCGCATTACTTTGGAGAAACAGACCCCTGGGCTTTTGATTAAGCAGTCACAAGATCATTTACTTATTTCTTTTGAATCAGGTGCTGGCGAGGCAAAAAGCTTACATTTTGCCCCCATACTAGGCGAAAAAGGCGAATATTTTTATCAATTGGTCGACGAATCTGGTAGCACCACGTTTAGCCGATTAATGTATGATGGGAATAAATATTTGCTGTATAACAAATCAAAAATTAGATTGGAGATCATGAAGTCATCCTTTTCAGGCTTAAAAGTAAATAGCAAAAGGATGAAAGGGAATCGAATTCAATAAGATCAAAAGCTCAAAAATTCTGAATTGTAAAATAGGATGCTTGTATCCTATTTTTTTTTGACCCAAATTTACAATTAGTATGCTAAACATACTTTATTATGAAAGCAGAGAATACGGTCGATTTTCAGATTAAAACAGGTTGGAATGCGATTAGCAGGATGTATAATACCTACGCTGCCCAATTTGACATGACGATGGCTATAGGATATGCTTTATTGCATATCGATAAAGATGGAACTTCGGCCACTAAAATTGCACCTGCTTTAGGTCTTGAATCAAGAAGTTTGACTCGAATGTTAAAAACGTTGGAGGACAAGAAATGGATTCGTCGGGAAGCAAATTTTAAAGATAAGCGAGTGGTAAAAATCTTCTTGACGGAATTGGGGAAGAAAAAGAGAGATCAAGCGCGTCAAGGCGTAATTTTATTTAATGAAATCGTATATGAAAGGCTTGGTAAAGAAAGAATAGAACATTTTTTTGAAGTAATGGAATCCATTAATTCATTATTAGATGAGGATACGGTTAAAATTTTAGAAAGATTAAATCATAAATTGTAATTTCAATATAATGACATATTATTGTCGAACAATGATATGTTATTACCGATGAATAAAAATGGCCTTATTTTGTAATTTTTTTTGAAATAAGGATAGTTTTTGTGTTATAGATTTATATTTTTGCACTATTGTTAATTAATAAAGAATAATCTAAACTACATAATTAAAAAAATTACCATGAAAAAATTACTTTTGGTACTTGCGTTAATGCCTTTCTTTTTTTCTTGTTCTAGTAAAAAGAAAATGGCCGACTTACAGTCACGTTTGACAGAATTACAAACTAGTAGCGATCAGGCTTTAGCTAAGGCTAAAGCTAATTTAGTTGATTGCCAATCTTTGACAGCTAGTCTTCAGGGAGAAATCAAGAAAAGAGATTTGGATCTTGAGGCAAAAAATAATCAATTGAAATCCGTTCAGGAGCAATTGGATTACATGAAAAAAACAAATACAAATTTGTTGGATCGTTTATCTGATCTATCTGTAATTAACAAATCGGGTGCTGAAAGTATTCGCAAATCTTTGGAAGCCTTAAACGATCAAGGTAAATACATTAAAGATTTGAATTCATCGATGCAACGTAAAGACAGCATTAATCTTTCATTAGTGATGAACCTAAAGCGTTCATTGGCTGATATTAATGATGATGATGTGACGGTTGAAGTTAAAAAGGGAGTTGTTTACATCTCGATTTCTGATAAGTTAATGTTTGCTTCTGGTAGCGCTATTGTAAACGCTAAAGCTGAATCAGTTTTGGCTAAAGTAGCTAAGGTGGTTAATGACCATAAGGACTTAGATATCTTAGTAGAAGGTCATACAGATGCTGTGCCAATTTCTACAGATTGTATTAAAGATAACTGGGATTTAAGTGCTAAGCGTGCTACTTCAGTTGTTCGTTTATTGCAAACGAAATTCTCAGTAGATCCTGAGCGTATGACTGCAGGGGGTCGTGGTGAATTTGAACCTCAATCAGAGAACAAAAGCCGTTCAGGACGTAAATTAAATCGTCGTACTGAAATAATTGTTACTCCTAAATTAGATCAATTCTTTAACTTACTTTCTGCTCCTAGCGGCAAGTAATCTAAATTAGAGATACAATAAAAAAAGGGCCTTTTTGGCCCTTTTTTTATGATAATTTTTGCTTAACGTGGGCTAGTTTTCGCCGTGAAACGGGTAAAGTATTGCCCAATGATGTAGTAATTTGGTTGAAATTTGAGGTGTTAACGGAAGAGATATTTTCTTGGTTCACCAAAAAGGATTTATGAATTCGAATGAATTTGTGCATTCTAAAATGAGATTCAAATTTTTTCAACGTCTTGGCTATATAAACTTCTTTTTTAGTAGCTAAATAGACCAAACTATAATTACCCTTTCCTTCAATATGTACGATATCTTTAATTGGACAATTTACGATGCCAGGTAATTTTATTTCTGTTCTCATTTTCAATTTTTAGAATTTTTATAATTATTAAACCTAAGAAATTGTTATTCAGAAATATCAAATGAATTATTTAAAGGTAATTTATTTATTAAACGGCAATTGATTCAGGGAATTTGGGCATAAAAAAAGGTCTTCGATGAAGACCTTTTTCAATGTAGCGGGGGCCAGACTCGAACTGACGACCTTTGGGTTATGAGCCCAACGAGCTACCAACTGCTCCACCCCGCGATATAATTGGAGTGCAAAGGTGCAGTGTTTTTCGCATAAAAACAAGTATCTTTGTTAAAATTTACAATCCCACCCTTTTTTGGGCAGTACAAAAAAAATATGGCCCAGCAGCATAAAGCAGGTTTTATTAGTATTATTGGTAAACCCAATGTTGGCAAAAGCACTTTGATGAATGCTTTGGTTGGAGAACGTTTGTCTATTGTTAGTTCTAAGGCACAAACTACTCGACATAGGATTTTGGGAATGCTAAATGGCGTGTTGGGAGACGATGAATATCAAATTGTATATTCCGATACTCCTGGTGTTTTAATGCCTAAATATGAGCTGCATAAGTCGATGATGGCATTTGTTCGAAGTTCTTTAGAAGATGCGGATGTTGTTTTATATGTAACGGATGTTTTTGATACTTATGAAGATTTAGATTTTTTGACTAATTGGAAAGATCACACGGAGACTCCCATTTTAGTTTTGATTAATAAAATTGACTTGGTTGATTCTGAAAAACTTCAGGTTTGCTTGGATTATTGGAAGGAAATTTTTCCTGGAAAGGTTATTTTACCTATTTCAGCTTTAAAAGGAGTTCACTTAGATCAAATATTTACGCGTATTGTTGAGAAGTTACCTGTTCATCCTCCATTTTTTGATAAGGATGAATTGACAGATAAGCCTGAGCGGTTTTTTGCTTCAGAAATTATTCGGGAGAAGATTTTTTTAAATTACAAAAAAGAGATTCCCTATTCGTGCGAGGTGGTTGTCACTTCATTTAAGGAGGAGGAAACTATCATTCGTATTGCTTCAGAAATTTATGTGGAGCGCGTGTCGCAGCGTGCCATTTTAATTGGTCATAAGGGAGAGAGTATTAAAAAAGTAGGTATTCAAGCTCGAGCGGAGTTGGAGAAGTTTTTTGGTAAACATGTATTTTTAGAGCAGTTTGTTAAAGTTGAGCCAGATTGGCGGGGAAAGGCAGACAAATTGCGTTCATTCGGGTATGCACTCGATTAATTAAATAATAAAATGTCAAATATAATTGCAATTGTAGGTCGTCCAAATGTTGGTAAATCAACGCTTTTTAATCGTTTGATTGAACAAAGAAAAGCAATCATGGACAATATGTCGGGTGTTACCCGAGATCGTCATTATGGCTATGGACAGTGGACGGGTAAGTTTTTTACTGTTATTGATACGGGAGGATATGTACACGGTTCTGAGGATATTTTTGAAGGCGCCATTCGTGAGCAAGTGGAAATGGCGATAGAAGAATCTAACGTCTTATTGTTTGTTGTGGATTGCCAAACAGGATTGACTGATTTGGATAAGGACTTTGCAAAGGTTTTAAGAAAATCTAAAAAACCGGTTATTTTAATCGCAAATAAGGCGGATACGCATGAAAAGGCCTATGCTGCAGCTGAATTTTATGAGTTAGGTTTAGGTGAACCATTTCCAATTGCTGCTGAAAGCGGTAGTGGAACGGGAGATATGTTGGACGTCATGATTTCTCATTTCGAAGAAGAGGGCGAAGAGAATCCTGAAGCAGGTGTACCTAGAGTGGCTATTTTGGGAAGACCTAATGTCGGTAAATCATCATTTTTAAACGCTTTATTAGGAAAAGACCGTTCGATTGTGACTGATTTGGCGGGTACTACTCGGGATGCGATCCAAAATCACTACACGCTTTATGGCAAAGATTTTATAATTACAGATACTGCTGGAATACGGCGGAAAGCTCGGGTAGACGACAACATAGAGTATTATTCTGTTCTTAGGTCCATTAAGGCTTTAGAAGAATGCGATATAGCTATTATATTGATTGACGCAACGACTATAGATCACAATACGGGATTGGAGGCGCAAGATATGAACATTATTAGTATGGCCGATAAAGCCAAAAAAGGAATTGTATTAATGATTAATAAGTGGGATTTAGTTGCAAAGGACACCAATACGTCTATCAAGCTTGAGAATGCCTTGAAAGAGCGCTTAGCCCCCTTAAATTACATGCCTGTTATATTTACTTCTGTCTTGGAAAAGAAGCGAATTTTCCAGGTCGTTGAAAAAATGCTTGAAGTATTTGAGAATAGGTCGCAAAAAGTATCAACTTCCAAATTGAATGACGTGATGTTAGAAGTCATTCAAAATTATCCTCCTCCTGCATGGAAAGGTAAATATATCAAGATTAAGTATTGCACGCAGGTGTCTACTCCTTACCCTACGTTTATTTTCTTCTGTAATTTGCCTCAATATATAAAAGAGAGTTATGAAAGGTATTTGGAGAATCAAATGCGTAAAGCATTTAAATTGGAAGGCACGCCTATTTCTTTATTCTTTAGGAAGAAATAGTTTATCTAAATCCTTTTTAAGCAGGTAGCCAATATGACCTTTGGCACCTACTCCAATGATCTTTTGTCGGGTTGCAATGATGTTGTGAAAATGACTTTCACTTAATTGTACCCATTTTTTTAGCAAAGGATGAAAGGCATAACTTCCAGCGGGCCCTGTTGTAATCCAATACGGATTTGACCAAATAACTTTTTCTATGTAATAGTTTTTGGGTAGTGGGTTTTCGATGGGGGTCCAATTTTTGCCTCCATCTTTAGACTCCATAATGGGAATTTCACTTGAGTCAATTTTTAAGTAATTTCCTCCTGCTACCCAAAAATGAGTTTTATTTTTAGCAGCAATCGTAAAAAAACCACTACTTGTGTCAGCCGGAATCTCATTATGTGTTATTTCCCAAGAGGTCAGATCGGTATTTATATTTTGAAATATCCTGGCTTTATTCCCTCCTCCGCTTATTATTTGTAACGTATTGTTTAGCCAGATAATGCTGCTACCACTGGCAGCAAAGGCCGCCTCTCTAGGCAATAATGTAGGAAAATTGGCTAAGTTTATAGGCTCAATCTTTGTCCCATTATTTACTATTTTATAAAGGACAAATTTTCGGTCTATTGGATCCGACAATAAAAAGCCAATTCTTTTTTTATAATCCCATGCAATTGCATCAAAAAAGTATTTAGGTTCTTTAATGTCAAATAGTAGTTCCCATGTTTGTCCACCATCTTTTGTTTTATATAGTTTCGCAGCTCCTTTTTCAGAGGGTCCAGCACTCATTAGAATAATCTCTTTTTTATTTAGGATAATAAGGTCTCTAAAGTCTAAATTCTCGGCTCCCGGTACTTGTTTTACTTTCCAAGTATTTCCTTTGTCTTGAGAATGAATATAGGTCCCTTTTGTGCCACTGATCCAGATATCTCGTTGATAAGATTTAAGAGCCCTAAAGGATGCTGTAGTAGGCAAATCAATGGCATTCCATTGCCCCGACGTAGCAAGCGATATTAAAAGAAGAAGATATGTTATAGATGATTTTTTCATAAAAAAAGCCATTCTGGATTTCCAGAATGGCTTGATATTTAATGTGAATTTGGATTATTTGTTTACAATAATCTTACCTACATATGATTTATCAGCTGTAGACTTCACTTGAAGTATGTAGATTCCGTTTCCTAAACCACCAACTTCCAATGTGTTTCTTCCGTCAGTACCATCTGAACTTGCAATTTTACCTGCAAATACTGGGCGTCCAACCATATCATATATAGATACATCTGCTCCAGTCCAATCTTCTAAGATCTCAATAGTTACCTTAGAACTTGTTATTGGATTTGGATAGATAGCAACCCCTTTAAATTCGGGATCTACTACGTATGCATATTTTACTAAATCTGTCCAGCAAGTTAATGGAGTACCTTCTATAGTGTAAAGGTATTTTCTACGTGTGGTATAATCTCCGGCAGTTTTTACTTTTGAAACAAATGTTTTTGAAATTAACGCTGTCGATCCATATTTCCACTCATATTCACCTGCGCTAGTTGCATTAGCTGTTGCTGCAGATGGGAAATTAAGTGCTTTGATTGTGTAAACACCTTCTTTAACAATTTTTGTATCTGATGTTATGGCTGGGTTAGCTTGCACCGTTACCTTGATCTCATTTGAATTTTTAGAGATACAACCATTTAAATCAGTGGCTGTTGTGAAGTACGTATCACTAGTTCTAACTCCTGCTAAAACTTTTCCAGCTAATAATCTAGCAGTACTTAATTTACCAAACCAACTTACATCATTCACTGAAGTTGCTGTTAAGGTTACTGAATTAAATGTACCAAAATCAGCATCAGCACGTTGGCAGAATATAGTTGGTCCACCTGCCGTAATAACCGGCGCAGCTGGCAATGGCAATACTTTTACCTCAGTCGCTTCAGATGACAATGAAACACATCCATTAATATCAATCACTTTTACAGTATAAAGTCCTGCTTTATTAATATCTACTTCTCTTGTTGTCAATGCATTACTCCAAAGGAACTTAGTAGCAGTACCACTTAAACTATCCAATGAGGATTGTAATTTAGCAGCAATTGGTGTTCCTTCACAGAATCCTAATTTTGTTAATGCTGTAATGGTAGGTGTTTTAGGACGCGCATAATTAACAATTGTTTTGGCATCAGATTGATCTGAAGGGCAATCGTAACTTGAAATATAATCTACCGTAACCACTTGGTTTGTACTAACTTTAATGCTTGACAAATTACCTAATTTAGTATCTTCTAAACCATCTACATACCATCTAAACTTAACTGGATATGTTTTCTTTGCAGGCATTAAATAACCTTCATTTAAAACTAAAGAAGCTGAGTCAACTGATAATGTTGTGAATGAATCTAAACAGAAATTAGTATTTCCAGCGATTACCGGTTTCTTTAAGTCAACATACCAGATGTTGATTCCATTTGATTCAGATGTACCACAACCTGTTAATGATCTAGCTGTCAATCGATAACTTCCTTTTTTGTAAGCAGTTAATTTATTAGTGCTAACTCCAGTAGCCCCTTTAGACTCTGCGCCATAATCGCCAGCCATCCATTTGAAATCAAAGTATTTTTGATATGCTATATACTTTGCGTCAGAAATAGAAGATGTGATTAATTTACCTTCTCCCTTGCAAATTTCTTTAGTCCATTGGTCAACAGGTCCTTCTGCTGAAGCAGATATTGCTGGCGGAGCGTAAGCTCTTAAAATACCACCTACTGAACCTTCTTTAGATTGAATTACTGTAGGGGAAACCACATTGTCAAAAAGACAAACAACTTTATAAGTTCCCTCTTGGTATGCACCAGTTACTGTTAAAACGTTATTTCCACTAGTTATAGTGACACCGTTAGGTTGTGTCCAAATAGTTCTTTCATAACAACCCTCCGCTTTCAATGTAACTCCCCCAGAATTTGGATTCTCAATATCAGCACATTGTTTTTCAATTTGCCTAGGTTTAGGATTCGTTGTTGATGCGAATTTATTCATATTAATCCAAACAACTGTAGTAGGTCCCTCAGCAACTCCTAATGAATTCTTACATTGTACCGAATAATAATAAGGATCTTTGCCTTCTCCGATACCTAGAGATACTGTAAATACATCTACAGCAAAATTCGATCCTGAACCTGTTCCGTATGCGATATCCCAATCGGCTGCTAAATCTCCAACAAAGCCATTGGCCGTTTTGAAGGTCCAATCATATCCATTTGGGCAACCTGTAGCCACAAATTTACTCTGAAAGTCGTGAAGCCCCCCAATTGAAATACCTCCTGAGACACCATTAATTTTAGGAGTGTTTTGAGCTTGAAGCTGGAAAAATCCTAATAAGGACAAGATTGCGATTAAACTGAGTTTTAAATTTTTAGCCATTATCTTAAAGATATAATTGTGTAGATTTTATGAAAAAAATGGTTAGTCGATTTTTTCAGTAGGCAAGTTAAAAATTATTTTGCAAATTATATAAGAAATTTATTTTTAGGTATTATTTTTTTCGGTTTGTTTAAATAACCTTAATATAAGCTCTGCACTTACATTTTGTGTTGTTTTTATGTGTAATTTTAAAATTGATTTCAATAATTTGCAATTTCAAAAAGATTGTAATTTTATAATAAGCCCAGAAACATTTACTAATGGAGGATTCCAAACCCAAATCGCTTAACTTTTTAGAAGAAATAATTCAGCAAAATTTGGCTTCAGGCCAGTATTCACAAGGAATTTTTACTCGTTTCCCTCCTGAGCCGAATGGCTATTTGCACATCGGTCATGCTAAAAGTATTTGTTTGAATTTTGGCTTAGCTCTTAAGTTTGGTGGTAAAACTAATCTTAGGTTTGATGATACTAATCCGATTACGGAAGAAACAGAATACGTGGAAGCCATCAAAAAGGATGTTAGTTGGCTTGGTTTCACCTGGGAAAATGAACTTTATGCCTCTAACTACTTTGAGCAATTATATCAATTCGCCGTTGATCTGATCAAAAAATCTTTGGCATATGTAGACGATTCTACTGCTGAACAAATAGCTGCCCAAAAAGGAACCCCTACAAGCGCAGGAACAGAAAGCCCCTTTAGAAATAGATCTGTTGATGAAAATTTAGCTTTATTTAAAGAAATGCGTGATGGAATTCATGCGGACGGGGCTAAAGTTTTAAGGGCTAAAATTGATATGGCGCATGCCAACATGCACATGCGGGACCCATTAATGTACCGCATTCGACATGTAGCACATCATCGAACAGGAAATACCTGGTGCATTTATCCTATGTACGATTTTGCACATGGCCAAAGTGACTCGATTGAAGGAATTACCCATTCCATTTGTACGTTAGAATTTGATGTGCATAGACCTCTATATGATTGGTTTATTGATAAATTAACCATTTTCCCAACACATCAATATGAATTTGCCCGACTAAACTTATCTCATACGGTGATGAGTAAACGCAAATTATTGCAGTTGGTCAATGAGAAAATTGTCAATGGCTGGGATGATCCCCGCATGCCTACTATTTCTGGACTAAGAAGACGTGGATTTACGGCAGCGTCTATTCGTAATTTTTGCGATCGAATTGGGGTGGCCAAACGAGATAATTTGATCGATTTAAGTTTATTGGAATTTTGTATCCGAGAAGATTTGAATAAATCGGCGGACCGAGTAATGGCCGTTTTAGACCCTGTAAAGCTGGTAATTATGAATTATCCGGAGGGTCAAGTGGAGGAATTAGCGATTGAAAATAATCCTGAAGATCCTGAGTCAGGCTCTCGATCAGTGCCCTTCTCCAAAGAACTATATATCGAAAGAGAGGATTTCATGTTGGATCCACCGAAGAAATTTTTCCGATTAGGACCCGATTTGATGGTCCGATTAAAAGGTGCTTACATCATTAAATGTGAATCTTTTGATTTAAATGAAGAGGGAAGTGTTAATACAATATATGCAACGCATTTCCCAAATAGCAAATCAGGTTCAGATACATCAGAAATTCACGTGAAAGGAACGATCCATTGGGTTTCAATTCCACACGCCGTCGAAGCGGAAATCAGATCTTTTGATCGATTACTTATTGTAGAAGATGCCTCCGAGCTTGGCGATGATTTCATGAAATTCATTAACCCTGAATCTGTCCAGATTACAGAAAAAGCTTATGTGGAGCGAAGCTTACGTTCGGCCACGGTAAACAAAGCGGTCCAATTTATTAGAAAAGGATATTATTGCTTAGATCCAGATGCAAGCCCCGAAAAACTTGTATTCAACCGAACTGTTACCTTAAAGGATACTTGGGCCAAGGAACAAAGTAAGTAATTATTTTTTGGCGAAAATAGACTCAACAAAAGCCGTTTTGTTAAAGACTTGTAGATCTGATATCTTCTCACCTACTCCAATGTATTTAACTGGAATTTTGAATTGGTCTGAGATACCTATGACCACTCCACCCTTTGCCGTTCCGTCTAATTTGGTAATAGCTAAGGAAGTTACTTCGGTCACCTTTGTAAATTCTTGTGCCTGAATAAATGCATTTTGGCCAGTTGACCCATCTAACACCAGCATTACCTCATGCGGAGCCTCAGGGATGAATTTTTGAATTACGCGCTTGATTTTACCCAACTCTGTCATTAAATTGACTTTCGTATGTAGACGCCCAGCGGTGTCAATAATCACAATGTCCGCGTTCATTTCAACAGCCTGTTTTACCGTATCAAATGCCACTGCCGCCGGATCTGTATTCATTCCATGATCAATGACCGGTATTCCTACTCGCTCACCCCATAATTTCAATTGGTCTACTGCTGCGGCCCTAAAGGTATCGGCTGCCCCCAAAACTACTTTTAATCCATTATGGTGAAATTGAGATGCTAATTTCCCAATGGTCGTGGTTTTTCCAACGCCATTTACCCCCACCACCAAAATCACATAAGGTTTTTGTTTAGGTTCTGCAAATGCATTTTCTAAATCTGTCGATTGATTTTCTTCTAATAAACTGGCCACTTCCTCTCGAAGTACTTGGTCCAATTCTTCTGTAGATACGAAACGATCCCGCTCAATTCTCCGCTCAATTCGTTCAATGATTTTTAACGTGGTCGCTACTCCCACATCCGAGGAAAGCAATACTTCCTCTAACTCATCCAACACCTCTTCATCGACTTTGGATTTTCCTAGAACCGCACGACTCATCTTGGTGATTAAACCCGTTTTTGTCTTTTCTAGTCCCTTGTCCAATGCAATGATTTCCTCTTGCTCTTGAATAGCGGGCTTCTTTTTTAAAAAATCGAATAGTCCCATGAGTATCTGTAGAAATTAAAAATCAATGAAAAATAAAAAAGTCCCTTCGAAAAAAGGGACTTTCATGTAGCCTAATTAATAAATCCAATAAATTGAAAAACTAGTTTTTCAACGCAGCATTTACTTCATCTTGAAGAACAATTTCTTCTCTGAATGTATATGCTCCTGTGGTTGGATTTTTAACCGCCTTTATGATTTTAGCGTACTTAACGCCTCCTTCTTTCTTTAGTGTTGCAACTACCTTCTTAGCCATAATTCTTGAATATTAAATCTATTTAATTTCTTTATGTAAAGTAACTTTCATCAATACCGGATTGTATTTTTTCAATTCAATTCGCGCCGTCGTGTTTTTACGATTCTTAGTTGTAATGTAACGAGACATTCCTGGTACGCCAGACTCTTTGTGCTCAGTGCATTCCAAAATTACTTGAATGCGATTTCCTTTCTTTGCCATATTTTGTAAATCATTTTTACGTCTCCTCTCGAAACGGAATGCAAAGGTAGAAGAATTATTTTTTTCAACAAACTCTTTTGCTAAAATATATTCAACAACTTGATATTTGTATTAATAAAGATGAAAACGAGTTTTTTTTAAGCAATTCTTTCCGCATTTTTGTTTAATGAATTCCACTCAATACCAGTTTCATCCAGAAAACTTCAATTTATCTGATCCCAATCGGTATAAAGAAGATGATTTGAAGTCGGAAGAAATGCTCATTTCTTTGGGCCCTCAGCATCCATCTACACACGGTGTGCTTAGGTTGGAAGTTATTTCCGATGGCGAATGGGTAAAAGATGTGATTCCACATCTGGGATATTTACACAGGTGTTTTGAAAAACATGCTGAATCTCTGCCTTTCAATCAAATTATACCCTATGTAGATCGCCTTGATTACATGGCTTCTATGAATTCTGAACATGCATATGTGATGGCGGTGGAAAAGATGATGGATTTAATGGGAAAAATGCCGAAGAGAGTCGAGTATATTCGAGTTTTAGTCGCCGAACTTAATCGCATAGCATCACATTTTGTGGCCATTGGTACCTATGGCTTGGACATCGGAGCTTATACTCCTTTTTTATGGTTGATGCGTGATCGAGAGCATATTCAGCGCTTATTGGAATGGTTATCTGGCGCTCGAATGCTCTATAATTATGTTTGGGTCGGAGGATTATTTTATGATTTACCCATCGGTTTTGAAGAAAAGATAAAAGAATTCATCCCTGTTGTTAAAAATACTATTTCTGAGGTGATCAAATTGGTCGAGGAGAATACTATTTTCATCAAAAGAACGGCAAATGTGGGGGTATTGCCTTTAGATACGGCCATCAACTATGGTTGCACGGGCCCTGTTTTACGTGGTTCTGGCTTGGCTTATGATTTACGAAAAGTGGATGCCTATTCGATTTACCCGGAGATTGATTTTGATATACCAATAGGTTCTGGGCAAATGGGTCAAACGGGAGATTGCTGGGATCGAAACCATGTTCGCATACAGGAATGTTTAGAATCCATCAAAATCGTGGAGCAATGTTTGGATCAGTTGACGGGCGAATGTAAACGAACCAAAGACTTTAATCCGCAAGAATTTGTACCCAAAAAAATAAGACCTTCCGCGATGGATGTATATGTCAGAGCTGAAAACCCAAAAGGAGAATTGGGCTTTTTCATTCGGTCGGATGGGAAATCCGATATCCCTCAGCGAATGAAAGTGCGGGCTTGTTCATTTCACCACCTTTCCGTTATTCCTTTGTTGGCAAAAGGAGCATATTTAGCAGATTTAGTTGCGATCATTGGATCTATGGATTTAGTGATGGGAGAAGTAGATAGATAATTATGGCAAAAGAATTTTTAAATGCCCTTGAGGCTGAAATTGGACAACAAGACATGGGGAAAAACCCCAAAGAATTGTATGAACCTATTAACTATTTAATGAGTTTGGGTGGGAAAAGAATCCGCCCAGTGCTTTGTTTGTTAACTTATTCCTTGTTTAAGGATCAATGGCAAAAAGCCATTTCGCCTTCTTTGAGTCTTGAAATTTTCCACAATTTCACTTTGATGCATGATGACATTATGGATAAGGCGCCGCTCCGTAGAGGTAAGCAAACGGTTCATGAAAAGTGGAATGATAACATTGCTATTCTATCTGGAGATGTGATGTTGGTTAATGCGTATCAATACTTGAATAAAATCAAGGATTTGAGTTTATCGGAGTTCCAATTTGCCTTGGAGAGATTCAATAAAACGGCGGCGGAGGTTTGTGAGGGCCAACAAATGGACATGAATTTTGAATCGCGTTCACAAGTTTCAGTAGAGGAGTACATAGAAATGATTCGATTGAAGACTTCTGTTTTGATAGGCCTTTCGATGCAATTGGGAGCTATTTTAGCTCAGCAAGCCAATCAGGTTTCCGATCAATTGTATAAAATTGGTGAATTGATCGGGCTTGGGTTTCAGTTGAAGGACGACTTATTAGATGTCTACGGAGATCCAGAAAAATTTGGAAAGCAACCTGGCGGGGATATTTTAGCTAATAAAAAGACTTATTTATTAATCAGGGCATTGGAACTAGCAGAGGGAGAAAACAAAATAGAATTATCAAAATGGTTATCCATGGATAACCCGAATCCCGAGTTAAAGATAAAGTCTGTGACGGCAATTTATACCAGTCTAGGTGTTAAAGAGGAAACAGAAGCATTGGTTCAAAAGTATTTTGATGAGGCATTTGTGCAGATGTTGGCCTTGAATATTGCGGATGAAAAAAAGGCGGGTCTATTGAAATTCATGAGCGGGTTGGTGGATAGGGAAGTTTAATGTAATTTTATAGCGTTTAAATGGCTTCGTCAAGAAGCTTTTTCTTTTATGGGGGATACGATTTCAGTAAGTTTAATGATTATGGCTGTGACCGTTTTGGTCTCATTGGCTGCTTGGCAAAAGCCTGATTGGATGGAAATAATGACCATGAATCCTTACCTGATTGATCGTAAAAAACAATATTGGCGTTTCATCTCATCCGGATTTATTCACGCAGATTTTACTCATTTGTTTTTCAACTTGTTTTCATTTTATTTTTTTGGAACCCAATTGGAATACATATTCTCAGTTATTTTTCCGGGTATGGGGCCTCAAATGTTTGTTTTGTTTTATCTCTTGGGAATAGTAGTGGCTGATTTGCCTACCTATTTCAAGCAAAAAAATAATGCTTATTTCAATTCATTAGGAGCCTCTGGCGCAGTTTCTGCCGTAATTTTTGCCGGAATCATGTTTTTTCCCACTGAAAAAATTTACTTGTTTGGACTATTAGGAATTCCAGGGATCATCTATGCCGGTTTATTTACTTGGTATTCGATCGAAATGGATCGAAGGGGAAAAGATTATGTCAATCATTCCGCGCATTTATACGGGGGATTATTTGGAATTTTGTTTGTCTCGCTTACCTATCCGAAGGTTTGGATAACATTTATAGAACAAATCAAAGCGATGATATGGTAAAAAGAATCGCCATTTTGGGATCCACAGGATCGATTGGAACTCAAGCTTTAGAAGTCATTGATCAGCATCCTGCTATTTTTAAGGTGGAGGTATTGACAGCTATGAATCAGGCCGAGTTACTTATATCACAAGCCATTCAATATAAACCTTCTCATGTCGTTATTGGCGATGAATCAAAATATGAATTGGTAAAAAATGCGTTATCGGGTTTAAATATCGTTGTTCATGCAGGAGCAAAAAGTTTAGAGGAGGTAGTTACATTGAATTCAGTGGATATTGTTTTGACGGCATTAGTCGGTTATGCAGGTTTGTTACCCACCGTAAAAGCGATACAAGCTGGTAAACCCATTGCCTTGGCAAATAAGGAAACTTTGGTTGTGGCTGGTGGACTCATTATGCCTCTTGCCAAAAAAATGGGAGTTCCCATTTTACCTGTTGACTCAGAACATTCTGCGATTTTTCAATGCTTGATGGGGGAGTCACATAATCCCATTGAAAAAATAATTTTAACTGCTTCAGGGGGACCTTTTAGAGGATTCACGAAAGACCAATTAGCGAACGTAACTCGTGCGCAAGCATTAAAACACCCTAATTGGACCATGGGAGCTAAAATTACCATAGATTCAGCTAGTTTAATGAATAAAGGCTTAGAGGTCATTGAAGCCGCATGGCTTTTTGATGTGGAGGCATCTCAAATAGAAGTCGTTGTTCATCCTCAATCGATCGTTCACTCGTTGGTTCAATTTGAAGATGGATCGATTAAGGCCCAACTAGGTTTACCTGATATGAAATTGCCTATCCAATTTGCTTTAGGATATCCCAATCGAATCAAATCGGATTTTCCAAGATTCGATTTTCGACAATACCCTTCCCTGACTTTTGAACAGGCGGATGTGGATACTTTTCGAAATTTAGGATTTGCTTTTAAAGCGTTAGATCAGGGGGGGAATATGGCCTGTATATTAAATGCGGCTAACGAAATAGCCGTTGGCGCATTTTTAAAAGAAGAAATAGGATTTGTGCAGATGTCGGATTTATTGGAACATTGCATGGTACATGGAACTTTTTTAGCGCATCCTACATTAGAAGATTATATTGAAACAGATTTATTAACAAGAAAAATGGCCCAAAATTGGGTAGAAATAAACAATAAGAAATAATATGGAAGGTTTGATCATGGCGGGACAGTTGATTTTAGGGCTGTCGATACTAGTAACATTGCATGAGTTTGGTCATTATATTACTGCCAAATGGTTTAAAATGCGGGTAGAAAAATTTTATTTATTTTTTGATTTTTTATTCCCAATTCCTTCTCTATTAAATTTTGCTCTTTTTAAGAAAAAAATTGGCGATACCGAATATGGGTTAGGTTGGTTCCCTCTTGGAGGCTATGTTTCTATCGCGGGGATGATCGACGAAACACAAGATGCGGCTACTTTAGCCAAGGAACCTGAGCCATGGGAATTTAGAGCTAAGCCCGCTTACCAACGACTTATCGTCATGTTGGGTGGAGTCATTGTGAACATCATTACGGGAATTGTCATTTTTGTTTGCCTAACTTATTCAAATGGAAATAACTTTATTTCAAAAGCTGAATTAAACAAAAATGGAATTGTTGCGTTGGAATTGGCCCAACAAATTGGTTTAAAAACGGGAGATAGAATCATAAAAGTGAATGGTGCGGATTATCATTCGTTGACAGATTTAAGATCTTCAGATGTATTGTTAGGCGATAATTCTTCCTACACCGTACAAAGAGGGGATCAAACGTTAGAAATCAAAATTCCATCCAATTTCATCGAAAAATTAAGTGATAAAAAAGCTGGTTTTATTAAGCCTATGGCAAAATTTAAAGTTGCCGAAGTGACTAGTCCAAATCCGCCATCTGCTTTTGATAAATTATTAGGTAAAAAATCAGAGGAGATGTTGCCTGCATTATCTGCGGGTTTAAAATCGGGGGATTACATCACGTCGATCAACAGTAAACCGATCACATACTACCATGAAGTTAAAGAAGCACTTAAAATAGAGGCAGGAAAACCTATTCGTTTAGGTATTTTACGAAATGGAATAGCTGATACGCTTCAGATGACGGTAACTCAAAGTGGTCAAATCGGGTTTTTCCCAGATTTGTTAATTAAAGTGTCCCACCAGGATTATGGCATTTTAGAGGCTACCGGAATAGGAACTTCAAGAGCATTTTCCGTAATCACGGACAATGTAAGAGGATTTAAAAAAATAGCTTCTGGAGATGTCTCTGCATCAAAAGCACTGAGTGGACCTATCGGCATTGCACAAATGTTTGGAGGGGTTTGGGACTGGACAAGGTTTTGGATGTTGACAGGTCTGCTTTCTATGGCCTTGGCATTCATGAATATTTTGCCAATACCTGCTTTAGATGGTGGGCATGCTGTTTTCTTGATTTATGAAATGATTACGGGAAAGCCGGCATCAGATAAAGTATTGGAAAGGGCTCAGCAAGTTGGCATGATCATTTTGTTGGCTTTAATGGCTTATACATTTGGGAACGATATTTTTAAAGCGCTATTTTAATCCTTGAAAAAACTCTTTTATTTAATTTTTTTATTGGCGAGCAACCCCATTATTGCTTCGAAGAATCATCCTTTTCATACGAGTGTAACGGAGATTGTTTTTAATGAAAAAGAACAACTTTGGGAAGTGAGCATTCGTTTATTTCAGGATGATTTGGAAGCGGGATTATCTGCATTTCAAGGAAAAAAGTTTCAGTTTCAAGCCAATGAAGATGCGGATGAATTATTAGCAAAATACATCCAAACCCATGTGGGTTTTCAGGTAAATTTGAAATTACAAACACCCTATCGATACATTGGATTTGAGCCGCAAAAGGATGTAATTTGGGTCTATTTAGAAATCCCGACTCAGCAACAATTGACCGGGGTATATTTTCAAAATAGTTTGTTAGTCGACGTATTTCCTGATCAAACTAATTTACTTCATCTAGCCAGACTAGATAAAAAGAAGTCTTTTTTGTTTAAAAAAGATACTTGTGTTATTTTATTAGAATAGTTTTACTGCCATGTTGTCTTATGGCATAATAGTTGATAATAAACGGACTCCTTTAACAAATATTCAAGAGGGTAAGGTATTTAAATTGATCGTATGAATAATCCAAATGATGTTTTTAAGCATTTGAGCGTTTCAGAAATTTCTGATTTCGAAAATATAGAATTGATTCCTATTAATGGGGAGGGGATTGGAAGTGATGATAAAATGGGTGTTTTGTCAGATGAATTGCCAATCTTACCTATTCGTAACATCGTGTTATTTCCGGGGATGGTTATACCGATCACGGTAAGCCGACAAAAATCTGTTCGGCTTGTTAAAAAGGCGTATAAAGGAGATCGGACCCTTGGTGTTTTGGTGCAAGCCAGTAACTCAAAAGAAGAGCCCAAAGTAGATGATTTATATAAAATTGGAACTGTTGGGCACATTATTAAAATGTTTGTTCTCCCAGGAGGAAATACAACCATTATCGTTCAAGGCAGAAAGCGTTTTGAGGTAAAGGAGTTTGTCAAAACAGAACCTAATTTAATTGCAAAGGTTAATTACATCGAGGATACTTTCCCAAAAAAATTAAATAAAGAAAATAAGGCCTTGATTTCAACATTGAAGGAATCGGCTCTAAAAATATTAAATCTTAATCCAGAAATTCCCCGCGAAGCTCAAATTGCATTGGATAATATTGAGTCTTCCGCCTTTTTAATTCACTTTTTGTCTTCTAATATTAATGCGGATTTGAAGGAAAAGCAAGGCTTATTAGAAACGCTTGACGGAATAGAACAAGCCACACATTTGTTGGAATTTATGCTGAAAGACATTCAACATCTTGAGCTCAAAAGGGAAATACAAAGCAAGGCGTCCAGTGATATAGATCAGCAGCAAAGAGATTATTACATACGTCAACAAATTAAAGTATTGCAAGAGGAGCTGGGTGTTGAAAGTCCTGAACAGGAATTAGATGGATTGAGAGCGAAGGGAGTAAAGAAAAAATGGTCAAAAGAGGTAAATGACTTTTTCAACAAAGAGTTATCGAAGTTGCAGCGAACGAATTCAATGTCACCAGAATACCCGATGTTGATGAATTTTGTAGAACTCCTTACCGACTTACCTTGGGCGGAATACACAAAGGATAATTTTGACTTAATTAAAGCTAAAAAAGTATTGGATTTGGATCATTTTGGCTTGGAAAAGGTGAAGGAAAGAATCTTGGAATATTTAGCTGTGCTGAAGATGAAAGGGGACATGAAGGCACCTATTTTATGCCTTTATGGGCCTCCAGGTGTTGGAAAAACGTCATTAGGGAAATCAATCGCTAGGGCTTTAGGTCGGAAATATGTTCGAATGGCTTTAGGTGGATTGCGTGATGAGGCTGAAATTCGGGGTCATCGCAAAACCTATATAGGAGCGATGCCTGGAAAAGTGATTCAAAATATTAAGAAAGCGGGCTCTTCTAATCCGGTTTTTATATTGGATGAAATTGATAAAGTGGGTTCTGATCATCGAGGTGATCCTTCGTCGGCTTTGCTTGAGGTGTTGGATCCGGAGCAAAATAGCAGCTTCATGGATAATTACTTGGAGTGTGAATATGATTTGTCTCGTGTTATGTTTGTGGCGACTGCGAATAATTTGGACACGATTCACCCTGCTTTACGTGATCGCATGGAGATTATCGAAGTGAGTGGATATACCATGGAAGAAAAAGTTCAAATTGCTAAAAAGCATTTATTGCCCAAGCAAAAGAAAGAGCATGGTTTAGAGAAGATGTCGGTGAGCATGTCTGATGTGGCGATTCAAAAAGTGGTGGAGGGGTATACTCGAGAATCGGGAGTGCGAAAATTAGAGCAAGAGATAGGCCGAGTAATTCGAAAAATAACGAAATCGATTGCGATTGGAGAAGCATATCCGGTTAAAATCCAAGCGTCTGACGTGGTGAAAATGTTAGGCCAAGAACATTTCGATAAAGATGCCTATGAAAGCAATGAATATGCGGGTGTCGTTACAGGTTTAGCTTGGACACCGGTCGGCGGAGATATTTTATTCATTGAGACACTTTTAAGTCGGGGCAAGGGAGTGTTAACTCTTTCGGGCCAATTAGGCGATGTGATGAAGGAATCAGCGATGGCAGCTTTAAGTTTTTTAAAGGCTCATGCGGATCAATATGCCATAGATTATCGGATTTTCGATCAATATAATTTGCACATTCACGTACCTGCCGGAGCTGTCCCTAAAGATGGTCCATCAGCGGGAATAACCATGCTTACAGCTATTGCATCAGCTTTAACTCAAAGAAAAGTGCGTTCCAAATTAGCCATGACAGGAGAAATTACTTTACGCGGGAAAGTTCTGCCTGTTGGGGGAATCAAGGAGAAAATTTTAGCTGCAAAGCGTGCAGGAATAAAAGAAATCATCATGTGTGCGAAAAATCGCAAAGATGTGGAGGAGATAGAGGCACATTATATTTCAGACCTTTCCTTTCACTATGTTGAAAACGCGATTGAGGTATTATCCTTAGCCTTATTGGACGAGAAAGTTAAAACGCCTATCTCTTTTGTATTTCAAGAGGAGGCCAAGGCTACGGTTTCCGTATCTGCATAAAAAACTTCTCCCCTTTCCAAGCTATATTGAATGACTTTGATGGCCTCGGATTTAGAAAGAGGGCGGAGGCAGTCTACTAAGTCGCTTAAATTCATGGGGCCATTCTTTAAATATTGAAGAATTAATTTCCTTTCTTGGACGTTGCCTTCAGGGTATGCTTTTCCAGAATTTTCGCGTTTTTCTTGAATGCAAATATCACAAATACCACATGGGATTTCGATGCTTTCGCCGAAATAGGCAGATATCTGCGTGGTTCTACAAAATTGATTTTGCCTTACATAGGTTTCGATGGCATCTAATTTTGACTTGCTAGATTCTTTTTTTGCTACATATGTGTGCCAACTAATCGGCAAGTTGTCTACGGATGCTCTTGGGGTTAAAAAAGTAATTTTGGGTTGACCATTTTGTTTTTCGTATTCGATGATTTCGAATTTTTCTAATAATTGCAAGGACCTTTCAATATCTGCGATGGGCGCTTTAAATTGTTGGCTTATGGTTGATTCCGAGATGGTTACAAACTGATTGTACAAATTTCCACCAAACTGCCTTAGCAAATATTTTAGTATTGATTCGAATTTTTCATTTCTAATTTGAAAGTCGTAGAGGTCGGTAGAATTGACAATAATTTTAATTTTGGATGGATTTTGCATCGCATCGCTCATTAAAATCAAGCCTTCAGATTCGAGCGTTTTAAGTGCGTAAAATGTTTCAGCGGAAGGTAATTGGTAACGAGAAACCATTTCTTGCCAATCAAAATCATGTGTTGACAAATCGCTGCTTCCTTCGGCAATTTGTAAATAGTTGCTGATGGATTGATAGGTTCGTTTGATAATATCAGCGGTAGGATATGATTTTTGCCATTGTGCTTTTAATTCAATCAGGTCATTTTCCTCTATTAAAATAACACCAAAGGCTTTTTTTTCATCTCGTCCTGCTCGACCAGCTTCTTGGTAATAGGCTTCCATTGAATCGGGGAGATCCACATGAACGACAAGTCGGACGTCAGATTTATCTATTCCCATCCCGAAGGCGTTTGTCGCTACGATGCATTGAATTTGATTCTCAATCCAGTCTTTTTGCCGCTTTGTTCTTTCCTCGGTGGTTAAACCGGCGTGGTAGAAATTTGCTTTTATCCCTTTATCCAAGAGTATTTTGGTGATTTCTTGGGTTTTTCTGCGGTTTCTAGCATACACGATGGATGAACCACCTACTTTTTGGATCATCTGCACTAATTTTACATCCTTATTTTCTTCCCAAAGAACGGAGTAAGATAGATTATCCCGGCTAAAACTTTTTTGGAAAACGGCTGGATTTTTTAGCTGCAAATTGGACAAAATATCTTTTTTGACCGCCGAAGTAGCTGACGCGGTCAGCGCCATGCAAGGGACGGATGGGAATAAGGTTTTGAAATTTTGAATTTCTAAATAAGCGGGTCTGAAGTCATATCCCCATTGTGAAATACAATGTGCCTCGTCCACGACCAATAATGAAATTTTCATGAGTTTGGCCCGCTCAATAAGTAGCTCGGTTTTTAGGCGCTCGGGAGATATGTAAAGAAATTTAATTTGACCATAAACACAATTATCTAGCAGAATGTCAATTTGCCTTTTTGACATTCCTGAATAAATGGCTACGGCCGAGATTCCTCTTTGAGTTAATTGGTCCACTTGATCTTGCATCAATGCAATCAAAGGAGTGATGACGATACATATACCATCCATAGCCATGGCTGGAACTTGGAAACATAGTGATTTGCCCCCTCCAGTAGGCAAAAGCGCCAGGCAATCTTTTTGGTTTAAAGCCGACTGTATGATGTCCTCTTGAAGAGGTCTAAATTCTGAATATCCCCAATATGTTTTTAATATGTCGTGAATTTGACTCATAGGTAATTCAAAGCTACCAAAAAAAAGTTCTTGAGAAAATAGCGAATAGCCTACTATTGTTTTTTGATTGAAATTTATTCTTTTAAAATATCAAATATCGGGGTAAATTCTATTAATTTTAAGTTTAAATCCATGTGTATGTTGTCGGAAAGGGACTTAACTGACCTAAAAAATAGGGGAATTCGAGTAGAGGATGTTTATCAACAAGTTGATTTTTTCAGGAATGGATTTCCATGGATGGATTTAGAAAAATCGGCGGTTATCGGCAACGGAATTTTAAAATTATCTGAGTCGGAAGTGGACCAATGGGCAAATCATTTTGATGTTCTCAAGTCAAACTTGCAGATTTTGAAAATGGTACCGGCTTCTGGCGCGGCAACAAGAATGTTCAAGTCATTATTTGAGCATATTTCGGAGGGAAAATCGAATAAAGAATCGGATCTTTTTTTAACACATTTAAATGAATTTGCTTTTTCAAAAGCATTGTTAAGTTTATGCCCTAGCCAAGATTCAAATGAAATCATTAAAACATTGTTGGAGGAAAAAGGCTTGGATTATGGCTCGCTTCCCAAAGGTTTATTGGCATTTCATTCTTATGAGGATGGATCTAGGACCCCTTTAGAAGAACATTTGTACGAGGCGGCCGCTTATGCCTCTGACGGGAAAAAAGCTCGTTTGCATTTTACCGTTTCTCCAGAGCACCGAGTAAGATTTGAAAATTTGGTTAGCGAGCTAGTGCCTCAATTAGAGTCGAAATTCGGGATTGGTTTTGAGGTTCAATTTTCTGAACAAAAGCCAGCGACGGATACGGTGGCGGTCCAATTAGACAATGAGTTGTTTCGAGAAAAAGATGGAAGCATATTGTTTAGACCTGCTGGTCATGGTGCTTTATTGGAAAATTTAAATGAATTACAAGCGGATTTGATATTTATTAAGAACATAGATAATGTAGTTCCTGATGCCAAGAGAGAATCAACTATTCGATATAAAAAGGCGATAGGCGGGTTGCTTTTATGTATTAAGGAAAAAATAAAGGCTTATTTGGTACGCTTAGATGGGCAAATTTCTGAAGGTTTGTTGGTTGAAATTCTTGCTTATGCCGAAAGTCATTTAGGCATTAAAATTTCAAATGAATTTGGCCAATTAAGTGTTGAGGAAAAGGCGGAATGGTTAAAGACTATTTTACATCGTCCTACCCGAATTTGTGGCGTGGTTAAAAACATGGGAGAACCGGGAGGAGGTCCATTTTGGTGTTCGGATGGACAAGGCAATTTTGCATTACAATTGGTAGAGTCGGCTCAAGTGGATATGGAGAATGAAACTCAAAAAGAAATTTTTTCAAATTCAACCCATTTCAATCCGGTAGATTTAGTTTGTTCAACGAAAGATTTTGAAGGGAAACATTTTAATTTAATGAGTTTCCGGGATATGTCCACTGGCTTTATCACTGAAAAGACGAAGGATGGCAGAAAATTGAAGGCGCAGGAGCTTCCAGGTTTATGGAATGGGGCCATGGCGCATTGGAATACCATTTTTGTGGAAGTTCCTTTAGACACATTTAATCCTGTAAAAACAGTAACGGATTTATTAAGGCCTGCACATCAAAGCGATTAGATTTTTTCAATTGTCAAAAAATCAACTAATTTTGGCAACCTTTCTGAAAGATTTTTAAGAAAGTATATAAATGCTTGATTACAAAAACCTTATTCGGCATCCGGATAAGGTTTTTTTTGTGCGTTTATCCAAGCAAATTTAATGCAGCTTTAATGTATAGAAATCTTTTATGATTAACTTTAGCGATTCATTTGATGGGCAATCCATAGCAAATGGAAAAAATGAGTGCTTCATTTAAAAATTAGTAATAGATATGGCTTTAGAGCAGACTTGGCGTTGGTTTGGCCCCAATGACCCCGTGAAATTATCCGATGTACGTCAGGCAGGTGCGACGGGAATCGTGAATGCATTGCATCAAATACCCAATGGACAAGTTTGGGAGGTTGCAGATATTTTGGAAAGAAAAAATATCATAGTGGCCTCAGGTTTAACTTGGTCCGTGATTGAAAGTATACCTATTCATGAAACGATTAAAACGAGAACCGGTGATTTTAAAAAATACATAGCCAATTATCAGCAATCGATCCGGAATGTAGCCAAAGCAGGCTTAGATACGGTATGCTATAATTTCATGCCTATTTTGGACTGGACAAGAACAGATTTGGATTATAAATTCCCAGATGGCAGTACAGGCTTACGCTTTGATTCCGCTGAATTTGCTGCATTTGAGCTCTATTTATTGAAGCGACCAGGTGCTGAAGCACATTATTCGGAGCAGGAAATCACTCGTGCCAAGCGTTGGTTTGATCAATCGACACCAGGCCAACAAGATAAATTGATTCGTAATGTCATAGCAGGATTGCCCGGGAGTGAAGAGAGTTTTACGCTGAAATCATTTCAGGAAGCGTTAGATACTTATATGGAAGTTGGCGATGCGGAATTACGCGGCCATTTATATGAATTTATCAAAGAAATAGCCCCAGTGGCAGAGGAAGAAGGGGTTAATTTATCGATTCATCCCGACGATCCTCCTTATCCAATTTTAGGATTGCCACGTGTTGTGAGCACAGAAAGCGATGCTGTTCAGTTATTGAAAGCCTACGACCGCCCTGTTAATGGCTTATGCTTTTGTACGGGGAGTTACGGGGTGAGGCCCGACAATGATTTGGTCGGAATGGTGGAACGATTAGGCAATCGGATTAATTTTATTCATTTAAGAGCGACAAGAAGAGACGAGTTTGGGAATTTCCATGAGGCAGATCATTTGGATGGAGATGTGGATATGTTTGGGGTGATGAAGGGATTGGTTTTAGAACAAAACAAACGAATTGCTGAAGGTCGTAAGGATTATAGATTACCATTTAGGCCAGATCATGGACATCGCATGTTAGACGATTTACAAGAGGGTAAAAAGACAAATCCGGGGTATACGGCGATTGGCCGATTAAGAGGATTGGCTGAATTACGTGGCTTGGAAATGGGAATCCGTGGATTTGTCAAATAATTTTATTGATTCGTATTTTGTTTTTCGTTTCAATTTACTAACTTTGCACCCCCGTTAGTATGGGATAACTCAATCGTATGAGTATCATTTGCTGCAGGGATTTAATAGAATTTATATTTAAACAGGTAATTACGCTAAAATGCCAACTATTCAGCAATTAGTGCGCAAGGGACGTGAGCAAATGACTTGGAAATCTAAGTCACCTGCTTTGGATTCTTGTCCACAGAGAAGAGGGGTTTGTACACGTGTATACACGACAACTCCAAAGAAACCAAACTCAGCGATGCGTAAAGTAGCGCGTGTACGTTTGACAAACCAAAAAGAAGTGAATGCTTACATTCCAGGTGAGGGTCACAATTTGCAAGAGCACTCGATCGTATTGATTCGTGGTGGTCGTGTAAAAGACTTACCGGGTGTGCGTTATCACATTATTCGTGGAGCATTAGATACGGCCGGTGTAACGGGTCGTTTACAATCTCGTTCGAAGTATGGTGCTAAGCGTCCAAAACCAGGAGCTGCACCAGCAGGTAAAAAATAATTATTAACAGAACGATCCAGTATGCCATTGTTAAAGGCAGAAGGTTGGGTCAATTTTAAAAAACAAACAAAATGAGAAAGGCGAAACCAAAAAAACGCTACGTATTACCAGATCCTAAATTTAAGGATGTATTAGTAACCAAGTTTGTCAATAACTTGATGTATGACGGAAAGAAATCGACTGCATTCACTATTTTTTATGATGCATTGGATAAAGTAGAAGATCGTACTAAAGAGAATGGCTTAGAGACTTGGAAAAAAGCATTAAACAATGTTATGCCATCGGTCGAGGTGAAAAGTCGTCGTGTTGGTGGTGCTAACTTTCAGGTTCCAACAGAAGTGCGCGCTGAACGCAAAGTTTCATTGGGAATGAAGTGGTTAATTTTATATGCGAGAAAGCGTGGTGATAAGACTATGATGGATCGTTTAGCGAATGAAATCATTGCGGCAGCTAAAGGCGAAGGAGCTGCAGTAAAGAAGAAAGATGATACGCACAGAATGGCAGAGGCGAACAAAGCGTTCTCCCACTTCCGATTCTAGTCGTAGACTATATAATTTGAAAAGGCTGTTCCGAAATGAGCAGCCTTTTTTATTGGCCAATTTTTACAAGATTGAAACAAAATTTCATTTTAAAATCTTAAAAATTAGTTAATCGATTGGTTTAATAGGGTTTCTGTGAATTCAATTAAATATTTAGTAGCTTTGATGATAATTCAACAAGCCAAATGATATCTAAGAAAGCAAAATATGCGTTGAAGGCGCTTAAGGTTTTAGCTCAATCGTATGAGAAAGGGCCATTATTGATTTCACATATTGCAGAATCTGAAAATATCCCCAAAAAGTTTTTGGAAGCTATTTTATTGGAATTACGAAATCATGGGATCTTACAGAGTCAAAAAGGCAAAGGAGGCGGATACTATTTGCGCATCCCACCGGATCAAGTAACATTTGCCAAGATCATTCGAATTGTAGATGGGCCCATTGCTCCCGCCTTATGTGTTTCTTTGCATTTTTATGGAAAATGTGATGATTGTGCGGATGAAGAAACGTGTAAGTTGAGAAGCGTACTGGCCAAATGGCGTGATGCCAATTTATCGGTTTTAGAAAAGACCACCCTGGAAGAACTAATTTAAGAGATAGGTTAAACATATAAAAAAAGAGCTCGGACGTATGTCGAGCTCTTTTTTTATTCAAATAAGTGATCTAAATTTTTCAATTTAACTTCTTCTGTTTCAAGCTCTAAAAATTCTTCCCAGAAAGGATTTTCCGGAACAGCTGCTTTACAGATAATAGGCGTTTGTTTGATGGGATGTATAAAGTATAAACGCCTCGCATGTAAATTTATGCTCGCGTCAATATTTGGCTTATCATAGCCGTATTTGATATCCCCACGAATGGGGCATCCAAGCGAAGCTAACTGTACCCTTATTTGATGAGGCCGACCGGTAATAGGTTCTACCTCGATTAAATAATGGAGATTAATTTTGCCGATAAGCTTATAATTTAGTTCCGCTTTTTGTGCTTTATCCTCTGGATAATCTAAGGCTGTTGTTATATTTTTGGCCTCATTTTTGATTAAATAGTGGGTCAATTTACCCTTAATTGGATCCGGCTTTCTTCTCGTAATAGCCCAATATGTTTTTTGAATATCTCTTTTTCGAAATAATTCATTCATCCGTTCAAGAGCCTTTGACGTTCGTGCGAATACGACTAAGCCGCTTACAGGTCTATCTAATCGGTGAACAGGATGTAGAAAAACAGCTCCTGGTTTTTGGTACTTTTCTTTGATATAATCTTTTAAGACATCGGTTAATGTTCGGTCTCCGGTACTATCTCCTTGGACAAGAATACCTGCTCGTTTATTAACGATTAGCAGGTGATTGTCTTCATATACAATGTGATAGTCTTTCATTATTATTTCAATTTTTCCTAAATCTAGATCAATAAAGGGGATGCAAAGGTAGGATTATTTTGCGAATTTATTTCTCGATATTTTTTTAATTTCTTGGGCTACATGGATCATGTCTGAAAACTCTATGATTCTTTATTGTTTTAATTGGTTACAATTTTAAACCCCATCTTTTTGCCTATTGCTTAATTCCTCTTACTTTTTTCCTATTACCTAATACTTATTACCTCTTACCTAATAAATCTCTTTTTTCATTCGATAATGTTGAATCTCCCCAAATAATAAATAGGATTCTTTCTCAATTACATATCCCATGGATTTGTAAAATGGGACGGCATTTTCACGCGCTTCTAAAACAATTTCTTGCATGCCCATTTCTTTCGCCTTTCCTTCTAAATGCAACATAATGGCCTTTCCCACGCCCTTCCCTTGCGCCTCAGCTGCTACGGCAACACACCTAACTTGGCCTTGATTTTCTCCCGACTTATGCATCCTCGCGACCCCAATAATTTGATCATCTTCTAAAACCATGGCATGAATTGCTTCCGATTCATCCGCCAAAACTTCCGAACCCAATGGCTGATTCCATGGCGCTCTCAGTATGGTGAAACGAAGTCGATAGTACGACTCCCATTCATCTTGGGTTATTGGACTTTTAATAATCATATATTTAATTTCTAAGTCATCTGTGAAATAGAAGGAGCCCTAATAAGTTTTTCTCACCAGGGCTCCTAAATAAATTTTTAAAATTCAATGAGCCTAATGCAGGCTTTTTCTATTTTATTTGGCAAAATTAACTGCACGCATTTCGCGGATAACAGTTACCTTAATTTGACCTGGATATTGCATTTCTTTTTCTATTTTTTGAGAAATATCAAACGATAGATTGGATGCTTTTTCATCACTCACATTTTCTGAATCAACTAAAATACGCAATTCACGACCTGCTTGAATCGCATAGCATTTTTGTACCCCGTCAAATGACGTAGCTAAGGCCTCTAAATCCCTTAAGCGCTTCATGTAGGATTCCATCATCTCTCTTCTTGCTCCCGGCCTTGAACCAGAAATGGCATCACAAACTTGAATAATAGGAGAGATCATTGATGTCATCTCCGTTTCATCATGGTGTGCACCGATTGCATTACAAACTTCTGGATGCTCTTTGTATTTAACTGCCAGTTCCATCCCCAAAAGTGCGTGAGGTAATTCCGGCTCTTCATGCCAAACTTTTCCTATATCATGCAATAAGCCAGCACGTTTGGCTAATTTAGCATTTAGACCCAACTCTGCTGCCATCGTCGCACATAACTTGGCCACCTCCCTTGAATGTTGTAAAAGATTTTGTCCATAAGAGGAACGAAATCTCATTCGGCCTATCATTTTGATTAACTCTGGGTGTAATCCATGAATACCTAGTTCAATGACCGTTTTTTCACCGATTTCGATAATCTCATCATCTATATTTTTTTTCGTCTTATTGACAACTTCTTCAATACGAGCCGGATGAATTCGGCCATCTTGTACTAAACGGTGCAATGATAAGCGAGCAATCTCTCTTCTCACTGGATCAAATCCAGAAATGATGATCGCCTCAGGTGTATCATCCACAATGAATTCTACTCCTGTAGCCGCCTCTAAAGCACGGATATTTCTACCTTCACGGCCGATAATCTTTCCTTTAACATCATCTGATTCAATATTGAAAACCGATACGCAGTTTTCAATCGCATTTTCCGCAGCTGTTCTCTGAATCGTCTCAATCACAATTTTCTTAGCCTCTTTGGTCGCGGTTAATTTTGCTTCCTCGATGGCCTGCTTAACTAAAGAACTTGCTTTACTTTCAGCCTCTGACTTCAAAGCTTCCATGATTTGTTCGCGAGCTTCTGCGGCTGATAAGTTGGCAATTTTCTCCAACTGGCTAATCTGGTTTGCCAGCATTTCATCTGCCTCAGCACGTTTTTTCTCTACGTCCTCAAGTTTTTTGCGGTAGTTTTCTTCCTTGGATTGGATACTTTGCTTTTGAGCCTGTAAATCTTGATCTGCAAGTTTCTGCTGCTCTTGTTGTTGCGCTAAAACCCTTTCTTTCTCCCTTAAAATTTGCTCGTTTTCTTGTAAAATACCCTTCTTAGCTTGGGTTTCTTCCTCAAACTCACCCCGTAGACGAAGGAAATTTTCCTTAGCCTCTAACATGCGATCTTTCTTTAAATTTTCAGCTGCGACTTCAGCATTTTTTAAGATGTCATCAGCCTTTCTTTTGGCCTCATCTTCGAAATTTTTATTTGCTTTTGAAAAGAATACTTTTCCAGCGAATACGCCCCCTGCTAATGAAAACAAAGGGATAATAATACTTAATATGCTTGACATAGAACGAATGTGTTTATTACATGAGTCCCAAAAAGCCTAGAAAAAATTTGATTATAAAGTGAACTCCTCAGCCATCACGAGCAATTGCTCATTTTCCGCTTGAACATCTTCTAACAAATTAGTTTTTTCCGATTCAAATTTTAATCCACACATAGCTAAATCTAAGGCCACCAACGCCATAACGGCATTTGGATCTGAACTATTGGCCTTTTTTTCGTAAAACTTAACTAATCGGTTAACTAATAATGCCGCATTGCGCACACAAAACTCTTCTTCTCTATTTACCCGCAAGGATACTGTTTGTATTCCTAATAATAAATTGCAAGGTAATTGTTGGCTCATGTTTTGCGTAATTGCTCAATACAATGATCTATTTCAACTATATATTTATCTAACGTTTTCTTCAGCTCAGCAGTTGGGACCGCCGTGTTGTTTGTATTAACTACAATTTTACCAAATTTATCTGATTTTTTAAAGTTTTTCTCCAATTCTTTTGTTGCTTGGCTCGATAAGTTGAGCTCCTTATTTTTTTCTTCGAGTAGGGTTTTTAGTCGGCCAACTTCCCTTTCCAGCTCTTTGATGGTCCCTTGATTTTCTTGCAAACGCAATACCATTTGGCTGATTTTCAGCTTTAAGGTTAAATATTGCGTTTTTAATTCCTGTTTCATTTGGTCCTCAAATTAATGTTTTAACTTAAATTTTCCTCCACCTTTCCAGGAAAATTCGAAGACCAAAACAAAGAAAAGTAAAATCAATACACCTATGTTTTCGCGGATAATGTTTGGAATATCCATGATGAATTGAATTTTATTTCCTACCTCAATGCATAAAAATCCAAGAACGATATAAAACAATCCAGCTTTCCAACGATACGGTATGGGATCAAATTTTTGCCCTCCTAAATAACATAAGATCATCATGACTAAGCTTGACGCGAGAAAAGACCAAGCGCAAGCCATATACCCGTATTGCGGGATAAAAATAATATTTCCGGAAACCGTGGTAACTAAACCTATAAGCGTGATGATGGTCCCCATGTAGGTTTTATTTGTTTTCTTAAACCAGACAGATTGTGTGTAATAAACTCCTAAAAATAAATTGGCCAAAAGTAAAATGGGTACAATCCCAATTCCCTCCCAATATATTTCTCTCCGTAAAAATAGTGTTTTAATCCAAAATAAATTGACCGAAACTCCCACCCATAAAAATGTACATACAATGATAAACCAGTGTGTCACTAAGGCTAAATTGGACTGGTCGTTGGCCTCCGTTTTCTTCCCCAGAAAAAAGGGTTCTGCTGAATACTTAAATGCTTGAATGGCTAAACTCATAAAGACAGATAGTTTATAGCAATTTCCATAAATACCTAAGGCGTCTTGAGAACTTCTACCGGGATAAAAAGAATCTGGTAAAAATTCCTCGAGTAGCAATCTGTCAAACATTAAATTGAACATGGCGGCTAAGCTCATGAACATAATGGGGTATGAATAGACCCAAAGAGATTTTAATTCACTCCAATCCCAGGTCCATTTAAAAACTTTAAATTCTGTTTTCAGCCAATAAAACAAGGACGCATTCCCTATTAAGTTGGCCAGAAAAATATACCCTGCACCAACTTCTGGTTTATATATGTTCTGCAAAAACTCAGGTCCAGTCCCTTGCTCATGCATAGGTTTTAAAACGAGTAAAATCATCAGATTTAATCCCACATTAATTAAAATAGAAACGATTTTTGCTTGAACAAATGTTCGAATTTTGTTTTCTAATCGGAGCTTGGCAAAAGGAATGGCCGTGATTGCATCTATGGCTAATATAACGGCTAACCACTTTAAAAAGATACCTTTGTTTTCATATCCCAATTGAGCCATAATGGGATCCGAAAATAGAAATAAGCAAAGCGTAAATAATCCTGAGGTGGCAATTATCGCCGTTAAAATGATGTTGTAATATTTGGCTGGAGCTTCTTTGGCATATCTGAAATAGGCCGTTTCCATCCCATAAGTATAGATGATATTCGCTATGGCCATGTAGCCATACAATTTAACATTGATCCCTAATTCTGCCGGCAAAAATGCAATTGTATGAACAAATACAAGTAAAAAATTAAGGGAACGCCCTAATATGGTACTGAATCCATACGATAGAGTTTCACCCGCTAATTTTTTTAGAATAGACATGTGTTAAAGTTTGTCAATTCCAAAGGTACAAATTTCTGTTGGATTGGGTAATTTATGGTTTTTGATATCCGATCGTTTGATAAAATTGTTCCGAATAATTATCAGAAAGGGGTATATGGTTTTCGCCAATTTTGATTTTCTGATTTCGAATAGACTCTACCTTTTTTAAGGAAACGATGAATGACTTATGGATTCTTTGAAATTCTGTCGAAGGTAATTTCTCTTCAATTAATTTCATTGTCATTCGGCATACTACCGGAAATTTCTGTGTTCTAAGGTGAATTTTGATGTAATCCTTTAAACCTTCAATGTATAAAATATCCTCCAGCATGATTTTCATTAAAGAATAATCCGCATGAATGAAGATGTATTCCATTTTTTCGGGCAATGGAATTTGAGCTTGAACGAGCAAATTTTTGCTTTTGAAATAATCCAAAGCCTTATGAGTGGCTTTTAAAAAGCGCTCAAATGAAATGGGTTTAAGCACATAATCAATCACGTCTAAATTAAAACCCTCCAATGCGTATTGTTGGTATGCTGTCACAAAAATCACCATAGGTTTTTGAGTTAATCCTTCCAAAAATTGAATCCCTGTGATTCCGGGCATCTGTATGTCTAAGAAAATCAGATCGATTTCATTTTCCTGTAAATACTCTATCGCCTCAAAGGCGTTCCGACATCTTTTTTCTAATTTTAAAAAAGGAACTTTAGCGATGTTATCCTCTACTAAATCAAGAGCAAGATTCTCGTCGTCTACCGCTAAACATCTCAGAACGATCTTTGGGATTGTTGTAAATTCTTCGATTTTCTCTTCCTCTTCTTCCATGTTAAATGTGTTTTATCGTTAGTTCAACCAAATAAATATCTTCTTTTTCGTGAATATTTAATTCATGTTGATCAGGGTACAAAAGCTCTAATCGCCTGCGCACATTGGCTAAGCCTATCCCAGAACTTTCATCTTTTATTTCTGAATTTTGTTTACTCACATTATTACGAACACTAAAAAATAATGATTTTTTATCATCGTTTAATTCGATATCAATGCTTGGATCTTGCACCATTCCCACGCCATGTTTAAACGCATTTTCTACAAAAGGAATAAGCAACATGGGTTCAATGCTTGAGGGAGAAGAACTTAATTTGTGTTTGAATTCGATCTTGATGTCATTGCCAAATCGCAAACGCTGCAGTTCAATATAACTTTCTAGATAACTAAACTCCTTGTCAATGCTTACTTTTGAATCGCTGGTTTCATAAATCATATACCGCATTAGTTCAGATAATTTAATCACCACTGGTTCCACCATTTCAGGCTTTCTTCTTGACAAAGAAACAATGCTATTGAGTACATTAAACATGAAATGCGGACTAATTTGCGATCTCAAGAAGGATAATTCAGATTTTAATCGCTCGTTTTCCTCCTCTTTTTTAACCTCTTGGTCTGTCATGTTATCGGAAAGAAATCGATAACTAATTCCAATAGCCACAATAAATAATAATTGGAATATTATCCTTAATGAGGTGCCTCTCCTAAAACCATTGCCTCTTGGCCCTCCGCCATTCGCCATTTCAGGAAAAAACCACTTAAATAGCTCTTCGTGAAACCATAGCATGACCAATAAGGAAACGACAAGTAAAATGATGTAGATTAAAACGCCCCGTTTTTTTAGAATTTTTCTTAATAAAAACTCTGTATTGAAGTAAAATAGAGGAATGTTGAATAGTCCAAATACGACAAAAAACATACTCCATTGAAAATGTCGATCTATTTCTCGGGGATTATTAGAAGCAGAATTAGGTCCTAAAAATAGGGGCAAAGCCAAAAAACATATCCAGAAAAAGATATGTAAGAGTACAGGCCTAAGCTTCCAATTTAATTTTGACATAATTTTCTTCAGGGTAGTAAATTCAAATTAAAACAAAATCGCTTATATTACTAAAAGTTTTTCTACGAGTGTCCCTTTTTTGCCGATGAAAAAGCTAAAATGATATTTGTAAATTACATAAAACCTATTAAAACGAACATGAAAAAAGTCTTTTATTTATTATTGTTGCCCTGGGTTTGTTGGGCCCAACAAACCATTCCTCTAACAGATTTGAGTGCTTTTGATCATCCAAGTACGAATTGGACCATTGAGCAAGTGATTAAAGCGAGACCTACTGATACGAGTTTTCAAGTAAGCTCAGGCAAAGGGGTTTTGTTAAACACACTTCGTCATGGGAAGTACAAGCGCACAGATGATTTGAAATTTAATTTAAATCATGGGGATATTCATTTTATGATGGATTTTATGCTTCCCAAAGGTGCTAATTCAGGTATTTATTTACAAGGCCGTTACGAAGTGCAATTATTTGATTCATGGGGAGTAAAATCCTTGAAATTTGGAGATTGCGGAGGTATTTATGAACGCTGGGATGATGCTAGAGGAAAAGGAAATGAGGGTTTCGAGGGTTTTGCACCAAGACAAAATGCATGCAAAGCACCAGGGTTATGGCAGTCTATCGAAATAGATTTTGAGGCTCCAAGATTTGATGCTACTGGAAAAAAAATCAAAAATGCCGTTTTCAAAAAAGTGATTTTGAACGGAATATTGATTCAAGAAAATATAGAAATGTCCGGAGTTACTCGAGGGTCACTTTTTAGTAAAGAAGGGCCATTAGGACCTATTACTATTCAAGGAGATCATGGACCCGTTGCATTTAAGAATATACGCTATGAGACGTATGATAAGCCAAGCGCCAAATTAAGCAACATATCTTACCAGTATTATGAAGGGAAATTTTCGGAGCCTGTGATTGGGCAAGCGATCCCATTGCTAAAAGGTAATTTAGCTGCTTTGACCCAAAAAGTGATCAAAGCGCGAAACGATTATTTGATTCATTATGTAGGGGATTTAGAAATTCCTGAAACAGATAATTATTCATTTCAAACCAATTGGACAGGTTCGGGTGTTTTGAAAATTGACGGAAAAGAATACAATTCAGGTGCCCACTGGTATACAGATGATATTAGTGCTACCGTTAATTTAACGGCTGGCAAGCATAAGTTTGAGCTTATCCATGTGAAGGATTTTAGTTGGGGCCCCAAGGCCCTAGGCGTTTTTGTCAAAAGAGTCGGAGCCCAAGTGGTTCCTTTGCACGTACGGACTTCATTGCCTGATCCTGAACCTAAAGGCTTGATTGAGGTGAAAGCAAATTCAGAGCCAGTATATCAAAGATCCTTCACTTTTCATCAAGGAAAGAAAAAGATGCACGTGATACATTTAGGGGACCCTACAGGACTTTCCTATTCCTACGATTTAAAACAAGGGGCTTTATTGCAAACTTGGAAAGGTAAATTTTTAAATGCCACACAAATGTGGCTGGATCGTGGGGAGCCACAAACAGCTGAACCGATGGGATTAAATGTGGTTATGGATGGTAAATTTCCGTTGGTTTTAAGTAGTCAAGCGCAGCCAGATTCGGTCGACGCAACTAAATTAGTTTATAAAGGATATAAAATTTTACATGGTAGACCGGTCTATATGTACGATTGGCCTGCTGCCTCTTTGAAGGTAGAAGATCACATTAACCCAAATGAAAAGGGTACAGGTTGGCTTAGAACGATCAATTTGATTGGTGCAAGCGCACAAAAATCCAATATTGAAGTGGTGGTCGGAAACAGCCCCGATGTCGTCGAAGTTAACGCAGGCCTTTTGGCATTACAAGGGATGGGATATTATGTTCAATGGGCTGGAGCACCTGCCGTTATTTTGAATACTCAACCCGCAGGAAAGCAAGTGAGAGTTCCTTTGCAAGGAAATAGTTTTACATATCAATTGATTTGGTAACCCATATAAGATCATGAAATTAAAATTAAGCATTTTATTATTAGCCATTTCTGTTGGAGCTTTTGGGCAAAAACCAGCTCCAAAAACAGAGCAAGATTTTTATGAAATAAAAACCTTACCTATTCCTCAGGACTTGTATTTAGAAGTAGGAGGCTTGGCAACTATGCCTGATGGCCGATTGGCCGTAAGTACTCGGAGAGGGGAAATATGGATTGTTGAAAATCCTTATCAAAAGGATAGCCACCAAACTAATTTTAGAAGATTTGCCAGTGGCTTGCATGAGATTTTAGGCTTAGCGTACAAGGATGGTGTCTTTTACTGCTCTCAGCGTGGGGAATTGACAAAAATTACAGATACTAATCGTGATGGGGTGGCTGATTTATATGAGCCGATTTACCAATTCGAATTATCTGGTAATTACCATGAGTACACTTATGGACCTGTTTTTGATAAAAACGGGGATATGTTGGTGACCTTGAATTTAGCCTGGATTGGCTTTGGCGAAGGGAAATTTGCCAAATGGCGCGGTTGGTTAGTCAAGATAAAACCTGATGGAACACTAGAACCACAGTCGGCAGGCTTGCGTTCCCCAGCAGGTTACAGCATTAATGACGAAGGCGATATTTTTTACGGTGAAAACCAAGGAGATTGGGTTGGTTCCGGTCGAATCACTCATTTGGCCAAAGGTGATTTTGCAGGTAATCCTGGGGGAATCAAATGGGCTAAAGAACCTAATAGTCCATTTAAATTGACATTGGAGGAAATTCCTGATAATAGCCAGCCGATGTTTGAGGCAGCAAAAAAAGTAAAAAACTTGAAATTGCCTGCGGTTTGGTTTCCACATGCGATCATGGGAATTTCAACATCCGATATTATCCAAGATACGACTAAAGGAAAATTCAGTCCTTTCCCTGGGCAGTATTTTGTCGCAGACCAAGGACAATCTAAGGTGATGCGTGTGTTCATGGAAAAGGTGAATGGCGTTTATCAAGGATTTTGCATTAACTATCGTGAGGGATTTCAGTCGGGAATTTTGCGTGAGCGCTTTGGCTTGGACGGAAGTATGTTTGTAGGAATGACCTCCAGGGGTTGGGGATCTACGGGGAAAGATAATTTTGGACTTCAAAGATTAGTTTGGAATGGATTAACGCCTTTTGAGATTAATAAAATTCATGCTAAATCGGATGGATTTGAGATTTCATTTACTCAGCCCGTTGATGTAAAATCCGTGAAGAACGCGGCTTCTTATGCGTTGAGGTCTTATATTTATCAATACCACCATCAATATGGAAGTCCGATTATCAATGTAAATGAATTGAAGATCAAGGGAATTTCAGTTTCTCCAGATAAGAAAACCGTGCGGATTTCGATGGACGGAATTAGGCAATTCTACATTCATGAGTTTATTTTGAAAGGCATTTTAAATGAGGAGGGTGAGCCTTTATTACATGAAACGGCTTATTATACCTTGAACGAAATTCCTGCTGGAGATAAATTGGCAATGAATGAGTCCACTGCCCCTGTGACTGAAAAAGCGGTTGTCGCTGTGGTAGATCAACCAAAATTGGCGGTCAATGGTAAAAAGCAAATAGTTACGGAAGCACAAGCATTGGCCTTATTAAAAAAGCATACGTGCTTAGCTTGTCATGCAAAAGACAAAAAGGTGATAGGACCTTCTTATGAAGATATCGCTAAGCGAAAGTATTCGGACCAACAAATTTTGGCATTAGTGTATAAGCCCAATCCTCAAAATTGGCCTGATTATGCGACTGAAATGGCTCCTATGAGTCATATCCCGGCTAATGATGTGTTGAAAATAGCTTCTTGGATTAATGGACTTGGGGCAAAAAATAAAGTGGAGCCGAATCGGGATTAATAGTCGTCGGAAAAACGCATAAAAAAAGGAACTCAATTTTTGAGTTCCTTTTTTTATGCAATGAAATTGTTATTTTTTAGGTTCTACTGAGCCTTGAATCGTCAATATAATTTGAGAAACTTCCCCATTATTCACAACGGTAATCGTCTTATTAAAACTTCCTGGACGTCCTGCTGAGTTATATGAAGCAGTCACTTTACCTGATTTACCAGGCATGATAGGTTCTCTAGTCCATTCCGGAGTGGTACATCCACATGAAGGTTGAACATTTGAAATGACAACGGGTGCTTTCCCTGTATTCGTAAACTCAAAACTGTATGTTGCTTGGGTTCCTTCGGTGATTTTTTTGAAATCGTGAGCAGTCTCTTTGAATTTAATCATACCCTGAGCATTTGATTGAAATGCAACAGCAAAAAGTATGGCAATAATTCCTAAAAATTTCTTCATGGTTTTATGTTTTTATAATGTGGGGCAAATCTAAAACAAAGGGAAGATTCAACAAAAGAATTAGGGTATTTTTTTATCAGACCTATGTTTTTGGCTCATGCCTAAAATGTTGTATTTTTGCGTGTTAAATAAAATAATGCCCTTGATTCCCCAGAATTCATATTCTTTTACTAAGTCGGAGATTAAACTTGATCCCAAAAAGATTCTGGAGGATTATCAGCTCGCCGTGATTAGTCGGCAATGTAGTTTACTCGTTAGGAAAGAAGTTTTTACAGGTCGAGCTAAATTCGGCATTTACGGAGATGGGAAGGAGCTATGCCAAATAGCCTTAGCTCGGTCCATGCAAACAGGAGATTATATTTCTGGATATTATCGGGATCAGACCATCGGTGTGGCTGTTGGGGACTTAACTTGGCCTCAGTATTTTGCCCAATTATATGGACACCCTGATATAAATTTTGACCCACATTCTGGGGGCCGACAAATGAATAATCATCATGCCACGCGTTGGTTGGATGAAAATGGAGAATGGAAGGATCAGACTTCACGCATTAATTCTGTGGCTGGAATTTCATCAACAGCCGCGCAAACACCCCGAGCCTTAGGGATTGCTTATGCGTCAAAATTATATCGAGAACGATCTGATTTAAAAGAGCATTCGACACTTTTCTCAAAAGGCGGTAAGGAGGTTTGTTATACCACGATTGGTGATGCAAGTACTTCTGAGGGGATGTATTTTGAGTGCATTAATGCGGCAGGTGTTTTACAGATACCTATCATTTTTTCCGTTTGGGATGATGGATATGGTATTTCGGTGCCAATTGAATTCCAAACAACTAAGTCGTCCATTTCAAAGGCTCTTGCTGGATTTCAGCGAAATGAAGATGGAAAAGGCTTGGAAATCATTGAAGTTAAAGCCTGGGATTATCCGGGATTATTGGCCGCCTACGTTCGTGCGGCTAAATTAGCTAGAGAAGAATTTGTTCCTTGCTTGGTTCATGTCATTGAATGTACTCAACCTCAAGGCCATTCGGCTTCAGGGTCACATGAGCGGTATAAGTCTACGGATCGATTGGCTTGGGAACATGAGGCAGATTGTAATTTATTGTTTCGCCAGTGGATATTAGAAAATAATTATTCAGATGAAGCTACGCTAAAGTCGATTGATGATGCTGCAGTTATTCAAGCAAGAAAATATCAAAAGGATGCCTTTGCTGCGTATATGTCCTCAGTGGATGTAGACCGAAAGGGCTATTTGAGAATTGCTAAAAATTTATTGGATTCCACGAATGAACCAAGTTTGCTGGAACCTATCATTGAAGAATTAAACCAAGTTACCTATCCAATCTTTAGTGATTTGGTCAAAGCGGGTAGAAAAACATTAAGAGCATTTCGATTTTATCAAGGACCTGCGGTTAAATTATTGAGGAAGTGGTTGACAGATTTAGAAGATAAAAATCGCAGAAGATTTAGTTCACATCAAATGAGTGAATCGGTCCATTCGCCTTTGTTGGTGAAGGAAGTGAAACCTATGTATGAAAAAGTACCCCAACTAGTAGACGGTAGAGAAATTTTAAATCAGAGTTTTTCTGATTTTTTAGAAGATCCTCGCGTTTTTATTTTAGGGGAAGATGTAGGAAAAATTGGTGATGTGAATCAAACACTTGCTGGATTGCAAGAAAAGTTTGGTCCCTTAAAAGTAACCGATACGGGCATTCGAGAAATAAGTTTAGTGGGTCAGGGAGTCGGTGCTTCGATGCGCGGTTTAAAGCCGATTGTGGAGATTCAGTACTTAGACTATATTTTATATCCATTTCCTATATTATCGGACGACTGGGCTTGCTTGCATTATCGGACAGTGGGTGGCCAAAAAGCTCCCATGATTTTAAGAACCAGGGGACATCGCCTGGAGGGTATTTGGCATTCAGGTAGCCCCATGGCCTTGTTGATCAATGGATTACGAGGTGTGCATTTTTGTGTACCTAGAAATATGACGCAGGCTGCCGGTATGTACCGGACTTTATTAATGGGGGATGACCCTGGTTTGGTGATTGAATGTTTAAATGGATATAGGCTTAAGGAACCTATGCCGACCAACTTATTGGATATTGTTGTGCCTTTAGGAATCCCTGAAATTTTAAGGGAGGGTGGTGATTTGACTGTGGTTACATATGGATCCATGTGTCGGATCGTGATGGAAGCGGCTGAAACGCTGGCCGAAATGGGTATTTCTGTGGAGGTTATCGACGTTCAAACCCTATTGCCTTTTGACCGAAATCACCAGATTCTTTTGTCCATTCAAAAAACGCATCGTGTGCTTTTTGCAGACGAAGATATGCCGGGCGGGGCAACAGCCTACATGATGCAAGAGGTGATTGACAAACAAGGAGGATTTAATTGGTTAGATGCTCCAGCTAGATGTTTGTCGGCGCCCCCTCATCGCCCTGCTTACAGTTCAGACGGTGATTATTTCAGTAAACCCAACGTGGAAAATGTGGTGGATACTGTTTATGAGATGATGCGCGAGGTAGACCCAACTTCATTCCCAGCTATTTATTTTTAATATGTCAGCGATCTCTTTGTATTTTAAGGCAATTTTATCTGGAGTAAAAAGCACTCGCAATGGGATGGCTTTGACATGGAAACATGCATGGTCTGCCAGAAAATCAAGGAAAATCCAACAAGTACAAGATCCTAATTATTTTAGTGCTGGCGAAAATACAGGGATATTCACCTTGGAATATCCGCATCAAAAAATACCTGTTCCAGTGAATGGGCGATACCAATTGCACAACGAGATGGACGATTGTATCGTTTGCGATAAATGTGTCAAAGTGTGTCCAGTTGATTGCATTGAAATTGATCCAATTAAAGCAACGGGCCTTGTGGGGCATACCTCAGATGGATCTCCCATTCGATTGTATGCAGCGAAATTTGATATAGATATGTCAAAATGTTGCTTCTGCGGTTTGTGCACAACGGTTTGCCCAACGGAATGTTTAACTATGACATCTGAATATGATTTTTCTGTATTTGATGTGAAGGAACATACGTTTGGTTTTGCTAATTTAAGCCCGGAGCAGGCGGATGAAAAAAGACAACTATATGAGCAGTTTGTCGCTGAAAAAGAAGCGATGAAAGCCTCCGCTTCTATGTCAGCTGAAGCATTAGAAAATAAAGAAGGGGATGAGAAACCAGTAGCTAAGCCGGCATTCAAGCCGAGTTTTAAGCCGAAAATGCCGACTGCGAAAATAGAGGAAGCGCCTTCTGAAATCGAAAATCAGGCGACTGAGCCAGAGAAACCAGTAGCTAAGCCAGCATTTAAGCCTAGTTTTAAACCGAAGATTCCTCCCAAAACACAGGATGATCATGAATAGTCCCTTGATGATTGGCTTTTTGGTGTTAACTTTTTTGACCTGTGGAAGCGCATTTTTTATGTTGTGGACAAAAAATGTGTTGCATGCGGCGTTGGCCATGTTCATGACCATGCTAGGGTTAGCAGGGTTTTATGTATTGGCTTTTGCGGATGTAATGGCAGTTTCGCACTTAATGATTTATGTGGGGGGTGTGTTGATTTTAATCTTGTTTGGGATTATGATGACGGGCCAACGAACATCCAAGACGGGGGAAACGAATGAGCTTTTTACTGAGCAGAAAGGGCGATTTTGGGCATTTACCATTGGCCTGAGTGTTTTTTTTGGTTTATCTTGGTTAATGGGCCAACAGTATTTTTATGCGTTTTCCGACATAGATCAGCATTCTAAACTGGGCCAAGCGGGCCTAAGTTTCATGCTTGAGTATTCTTTTCCGTTTGAGTTGACCGGTGTGTTTTTGTTGATTGCATTAGTGGGAGCTACCTATATCGCTAAAAATCATGAATGAAATTCCATTGATATTTTTCTTGTGGGTCGGGGCATTTTTATTTGCTACGGGACTATCCATTATACTGATCAAGCGAAATGTCATTTTTGTATTAATGGGGGTAGAATTAATGTTAAATGCAGCTAATTTAAATTTGATTGCATTCTCTCGAGGGGATGAGCAAAACCAAGGATTGATGATGGGTTTGTTTGTATTGGTGATCGGGGTTTGCGAGATGTCCATTGCATTGGCTATTATCTTGCAGGTTTTCCGGAGATTCAAAAAGATAGACATTGACCAATTTCAATCTAGAAATTAATTTTTCTCATCGAGCCAAATTTTCAGTTGGCTTACCAACGCAGGTGTTTTAGCCTTTCCAATCACTTTTTCGAGTTCAGTGATTGGCGCGTCCAACATATTTCGTGTGGTTCCAAATTGCTTAAGTAATTTCTGGGCGGTCAATTTTCCTATCCCCTCCATCTCTTCTAGTTGGCTTACAATGAAATTTTTGCTTCGTTTATTCCGATGTGCGGTTATTCCAAAACGGTGGGCTTCATCGCGTAATTGTTGGATTAACTTCAATGACTCTGATTTTTTATCAATATACAGTGGCAAAGTATCCTCAGGAAAATATACTTCTTCTAAGCGCTTTGCGATACCTATGATGGGTATTTTACCGTATAAGTCGATGGCTTTAAGTGCATCGCAAGCGGAAGATAGTTGGCCTTTTCCGCCGTCGACAATAATAAGATTGGGCAATTCGGATTCCTCTTCCAACAATCTTTTGTATCGCCGAGTGACTACTTCAAACATGGTAGCAAAGTCATTGGGCCCCTCAACGGTCTTGGGAGTAAATAATCGGTATTCTTTTTTTGCCGGAAGACCATTTAAAAAACAAACCATGGCGGATACAGGATTGGTACCTTGTAGATTTGAGTTATCAAAACATTCGATATGTTTGGGCAATTGGGTCAAGCGTAAATCATTTTTTAATGTGAGGAGAACTCTCATTTTTCGATCCCCTCCACTTTCTTCCGCCGCTTTCCTATCTGCTTTCTCCTTTTTAAAGTAGAGCACATTTTTAAGAGACATGTCTAGCAGCTTTTTCTTATCACTCATTACTGGGATGGTATTTTTGACCCCTTTAAAATCGAGCGCCATGGGAATGTTGGTAATAATTTCTTTTGCCTCACTTTGAAATTGTTCTCTTTTTTCCCAGATGAGCATGGTTAATAAATCACTTTCATCTTCATTCAGTTTTTTCTTGGTCTCCCAAGTTTGAGCTTGAGTAATGGTCCCATTAATTACCTTCATGAAATTGATGTAAGCGACTTGTTCATCGGATACGATGGAGAAAACATCGACATCATGAATGGCAGGATTTACGACCGTGGACTTAGCTTGGTAGTTTTCTAATAATTGCCATTTTTCTTTATATTCTTGTGCTTCCTCGAAGGCCAATCTGCTCGAAGCATTTTGCATTTTTTCGTGGAAGTAGTTTTTGGGCTTTTGAAAATGTCCTTTTAGGATGTTTTGAATCGAATCGATGTATTCTAAATAAATAGCTTCTGATTGTAGTCCTTCACATGGCCCTTTGCAGTTACCAATATGATATTCTAAACAGACTTTGAATTTTCCTAGTTCTATGTTGGCCGGTTTTAATGCCAACGAGCAAGTCCGGAGGGGAAAGAGCTGATGCAATAATTCCATCAACGCATTCATGGATTTTGGGTTTGCAAAAGGTCCAAAATAAGTTCCTGCTTGGTGATCGATGCGTCGGGTCGAAATCAGTTTAGGAAAATGTTCTTTGGTGATGCATAAAAAGGGGTACGTCTTATCGTCCCTTAAAAGAATATTGTATTTCGGCTGAAACTGTTTAATTAGGGTATTTTCCAACAACAGTGCATCGAATTCTGAATGTACAATGGTGAATTCAACCCGCCTTATTTGTTGGACGAGTCTTCTTGTTTTGTTGTCTTGATTTTTTTGATTGGTAAAATAGCTACTAATCCGGTTTTTTAAATTTTTGGCTTTTCCAATATAGATAATGATATCTGCTTCATCGAAATATCGATACACCCCAGGGTCTTCTGGAAGTGTGGGTAGCAATAATTTTACATCCAATTCGTACATCGACTAAAAATAGGTAATTATTTAAAGTAAAGTAGTGATAACTATACTAATTATATCGCGCCCTATTAATTAATTGACAGGTTGTTGGTTTGTAGCGAGAGAGTCTTGGCCCACCTTGCCGCTGCAAGTAAAGTCGAATGTGAAATTATCAGGCTTAAGGAATGGCATTTTTCGGTATCCTTCTATGGCTAATGTCGCGTCTGAATATACACGTTCCATGAATTTTGCATAGACAGGCATAGCCATTTTAGCTCCT
>SXGQ01033803.1_pt1 | contig 72799 bp, 73 predicted proteins | sample 3178371 | NCBI WGS metagenome assembly SXGQ01 (sample SAMN11356859, study PRJNA531348) | freshwater metagenome | isolation source: freshwater sample F1-20 | place: China: Fuxian Lake, Yuxi | collected 2017-12-25 | reverse complement strand
GGTCCTTTTAACTTTGATGAGGCTAATCTTAGACTGAGAAGAATATTTACCAACTCTTCTACAGATGACGGCGATCTAACACTGATAGGCACAGGTACAGGAGTTGTCAAGGTGTTTGGCACCACCAACTATGAAGCGCAGATTTCTCATGATGATGATCTTCCTAACAAAAAATATGTTGATGACGCAATCTTAAATAATCCTACATTTCAAATTGTTGCGCCACAGAGTCAAGATACCAGAGTGATTATCTCAGACAAAGAAATTACACCGAATATCAGTGCCACAGCAGGATCATTGGCATATTTTACTGCTACTACAGGTTACAGTACAGTGGGTGAAAGTGCGGTTTCTATAATTATCGATAATCAATTGGTAGGACAATTTTACTCAAACAGATTCGAAACAGGCGATCTAGAAATTGGTGGCGGTCCTGATCGAAACGAAATTACCAGTAAAAACGGTATCACCAACGAAAATATTTTTATTCGCACACAAGGCACAGGAAAATTGCAGACCAATTACGCCATGCAACTTGAAAAAATTGGAGTTTCGCCAACCTATGTGCCAGACAATATATTGCTCTACGGCGACACTCCTGGCGTAGGTACATCGGGCATATGGTTTGTCAATGACTCCGCAGAAGCTGCCAAGCAGAATGGTGAATTAATCAGCAAAAACCGCGCACTGGTTTTTAGCATGTTATTTTAAGAGACATCTATGATAAGAAATTATGAAAATCCTGAAAACACCATACTGCTGATAGACAGTACCAGTGTCACTGTGCCTGTGAAAGTTTTCACAAGTTCGACCACCGGTGGACCTTTAGGTGGCGCTGTAACTGGCAGATCAAATGCTATCACAACCATAGCACTGTGTAATACCGCAGCACCTAGCACAGCTGACGAAACCACCAACGCAGTCACGGTCAATATCTACGTGGTACGCAGCGGAAAAACCGCAGGTAGTGGTAACCTCATAGTCAGCAACTTAACTGTACCAGCAGGAGAAACTGTATTTTTCTCTGAAGAAAGATTGGTGTTCGACAGCGGTGATGAACTTTGGGTAGGCACATCTGCCGCAGCGAGATTAAGTATCACTGTGAGTGCTTTAGCAGTATGAAATTCCTAAAGACCAAAGGCATCTCAAAATTCAGTATCAATGATAGATCACTGATATATTATCCTGATGGTGTCGGTCCTGGTAACAGAATAGTTGTAAATGCCAAAGGCGGTATTATGCTGCCCAAAGGCACCACTGCCCAGCGACCACAGCTGACCAGTGTACGTCAGCCCACCGATGCCAACGGAACAATTAGATATAATACATCTACCACTGCCATCGAAGCATATGTAGGCGGAGCATGGGTAACAGTGGCCAGCGCATTAGCAGCAGCTATTACCAAACAGACATTGGGTCCAGGCGATGGCACTTCAACTATTTTTGGACCTTTGAACACCACGTTCGCTGCTTCCTATGCTGCCAGTGCAGACAATGTCATCGTGTTGGTAGAAAACGTCATGCAGATCAGCACCACTAATTTTACCATAAATCAAAATCCTACCAGTTCTGGCACAGGAGCTGAAATAAATGCAACCGCGCTGACCAGCGGCAACAATGGCACTAGTTATGTAATTACTTCAGCGGGTTCCACTGATTTTACTTTATTAGGTGCTGCTGCTAATACAGTAGGCACGGTGTTTACTAAATCTGGCGGTACAGGCACAGGCACAGGCAAGGTCAGAGAAGCAGGATATTATATCACATTCACATCAGCAGTGCCAGCATCAGGAGGAGGCGGTAATCCAGTTTACGTGACTGTATACTACGGATACGCTAACTAACCATGAGTCAACTGGGGCGCATTGGTGGACAGGTACTCACAGACAATCTGCTGCGTGCCGGCGTTGATCTTGCGTTTGAAACAGATCTACTTTATCTAGATGTAACCAATCAAAGGATAGGCATTAGAGATGCTACACCTATCTATGATCTGGATGTCAATTCCAACATACGCACCAATGACCTAACAGTGACCTCACAGTGGGCTGTAGGAAATCTGCGGTTAAATGCTCCGAACACATTCACAACCTCTGTGGGTGGTATCGACGTGTTTGTCAACGGTGGTGGAAGTATTTTGCACGACAGGGTCACTACAAATAATCTTGTATTTGACGGAAATCAGATATCCAGTATATCAAACTCTATTATTGTGCTAGATCCCAACGGTTCTGGTTCAGTAGAGTTCAAAGCGGATACAGACATCACAGGCGATTTGGCTGTGACTGGTAATATCAGCATGGCTGGGAACCTAACCGGACTCGGCACACTGATCATTGGTGATCAAACCATTGATACAGTGACCATCAACACCGATTTCACACAGAGCATTATTCCCGGTGACGATGTCACATATGCCATGGGCGCAGATGCAGGCGATTCAAGTCCTAGACGTTGGTCTCAGGTGCATGCACAGCAGTGGCAGTATATTAGTACAGGTGCATGGCCCGGTAGCGGACTGATTCCGCAGTCAGTTGTTATAAGTGAGCAAATGTTTCTAGATGGCGCTATAAACAAGATATCCGCTATACAAAGCAACGAAGACATATTTCTTAACCCACACAGTGGTATCACTGACATTGAGAACACTCGTTGGCAAGCAAATGACATTACTAATCTCAGCAACACTGCATTGACAGTGGCCAGCACAGGTATCGGTTACTATCTTTTCGCAGGTACTAACGGCATGGTAGTTCCTGCTGGCAATAATTCGCAGCGTCGAGCATCGCCTGAAGTAGGTGAGACACGATGGAATACCGAATTAGCTTATCTAGAATGCTATGACGGAACGGTATGGGCAGTCAGCACAGGTGGTGGTATAGAGGTCACCACAGAGATCATGGAAGACCTTGGACATGCCTATACCCTTATGCTGGGGTAATCTCCAAAACGGCTAAATACTTTTAACTGCCGCGGTTGACCAAACTGCTGCAGGATCCGACTGCGGTAAACCGGCAAAGAGCGTGAGCTGAAAATCTGGTTAACGGTGAAACACCGGGGTTATTGGAGAGCACATGGCTATTGGTCGTATTTCCGGTCAGCTCTTGAAGTCAAATCTTCTCCGAGCAGGAGAAAATCTGGCGTTCGAGACAGACTTACTCTACTTGGATGTTGTCAACTCTCGCGTGGGAATTAAGACAGCAGCCCCTAGCACAGACCTAGATGTTAATGGTCACACTCGTTCAACTAACCTTACTGTAGACACACAACTTAATGTAGGCGACCTACACTTTACTGGCAATACCATTACCAGTGATTCCAACACTATAAATTTTGCAGCGGCTGCAGGCGAAGCCACGGTATACCATTCAAGACTGCAGATAGATGATCTACAACTGCAAGGCAACACCATATCTACCACTGTCAGCAACAGCAGCATAGAACTGGATCCCAACGGTGCTGGCACAGTGAATATCATCGCAAATACCAATATTACTGGTAATCTTGCTGTAACAGGAAGCATCAATGCCACAGGCAATGTTGTGATAGGTGGTAATATTCAGATCGGTGATGCGCTGACTGATAATATTGTTATAAATGCCAGTATAAAAAGTGACCTTGTGCCAGAAACAGACAACACCTACGACCTAGGCTCCGCTGCATACAGATGGCGAGAAATATATGCCTACAACTTCTATACCACACAACTAAACGTTCCTGCCCTTGATGTTGGTAATCTCATGTTCCGTGATAATGAAATTACCACAACCACAGGACAGGATCTTTATATTGACGGCAACGGTGCGGGCGGTGTGAGACTCGGCAATTTTAGAATTGTAGATAATGTTATTACCAATTTAATTTCCGCTGCTGTGTCACAGATTGCGCAGAGCGGAACCGGGTATTTTAAAATACAAGGTACCAACGGATTCGTCCCTCCTGTGGGAGCAGATGCTACAAGGCCAACTGCCTATGCTGTATTAGGAATGACAAGATTTAACACGGATTCAAACGCCTTAGAAATCTGGGACGGAGTTGATTGGGCATCACCCGCAGGTGTATCAGGTGCTGTCTCTATATTAGAAGCCAATGACATAGCTGCTGCTCTTGCATTAACACTAGGATAAACATATGCCAACAGTATTTAAACATGCTCTAGTAACACAAATAGGCACTAATCCTACAGATGTGGTAGAAGTTGGAGCTGGAGTTCGCGCCACAGTAATAGGTTGTAATCTAGCTAATGTTACAGATTATGATACTCTTGTGGTAGATATACAGATAGTGGGTGTAGATACCACAGTGGCGTACTATGTCAAAGGATTATCTATTCCGCCAGGCTCATCAGTAAAAGTGATTACACAAGGTGAAAAATTAATCCTTCCGTCAAACACTGAATTAAGAATAACCAGCGATACCGCAGACAGTGTTGATGCAACAGTAAGTTACGTTGAGATATCATAAGGAGCGCTCATGCCAAGCCCATATTTTTTAGGTCAAAGTCCAGACGAAGCACTAGGAGATTCACCTCGTTATCTGTATGCGCTGCGTAGAAATATGGATGGTGAATTATTTTTGTTAAGAAGCGATCAGCTTAAAGACAAAGACTCAATAGAAATTAACCTTCCCGGAGCGACTGAAGATAATTTTGAAGATTTTGAACCTGGAGTTGATTATTTGGAAGGCATCGCTGCAGACCATGAAGTTGAGTATGCCAACTTGGTATATGTGCAATATCGTTGGGATAATAGACCTATACTTTATTACATAGATGAACAAGGAAGATTAACACAGAGAATTAATCAAGGTTACACATACCCCACAGGACATTCAAGCTAAACGGAAATAAATTATGGCAGATTTTAAAATTAGTAGAATAAGATATAAATGGCGTAATGCATGGTCCACCACCACTGCCTATAATCGAGATGACGTAATTAGATATGGCGGTAGCACATGGATATGTCAAAGACAGCACACAGCATCAACTTTTGCCGCTGACCAAGCCTTCACCGTAGGTGTAGATCCTAGACCTGCTTGGTTAAAGATGACCGATGGATATGTTTGGAGAGGTTCTTGGATCACCCCAACACTTTACAACCCCGGTGATATTGCATTATACGGAGGAGTAATTTATCTATGTGTTATTAGCCATACATCAGTGGCAACTTTTGACGCGAGTATCGCAAACTGGTCTGTGTACCTGTCAGCTGACAATTGGAGAACAAGTTGGTTACCTGCTACTAGATATGGCATAGGCGATGTGGTCAAATACAATGGCGTAGTTTATCGCTGTATAGTAGGACACACATCGTCTACCACGGCACTGGGACTAGAAATAGGTAACAATGACAATCAAGACGACAGCACCGCAGAATTATGGCAGATAGTGTATGAAGGTATTCAATATGTAGGAGTCTGGACTACAACCACAAGGTATCGCGAAAACGATCTGATCAAATACGGTGGCAGTATCCTACGTTGCATCATAGGACATGTGGCAAGCGCTAACATCACTAATGCCAATTTCGTAACAGAATTTCCAGGATTTAATTTCTATCAAGAATGGTCGAATGCTGTGTATTATGCCATAGGTGACATTGTTCGGCACGGCGGATATCTGTTTATTGCTAATGCAAACAATACGGCTAGCTCGTCTCCTAACATTGATACCACAAATTGGCAAATACTGTCAAAGCAAATCAACTTTAGAGGTGACTACTCAGTCGCGATAGATTATAAAGTAGGAGATTTAGTGAGACGAGGCGGAGACCTATATGTGGCGGTTTCTGATATTATAGATGATGGCAGTACTTTCGACTATTTGGACGACGGAGATTGGCAAAAAATTACTGTTGGACAAAATTGGAGAGATGAATGGGCAATAAATCAAATATATGGTGTGAATGATTTAGTGCTTTATCTTGGAAGTACCTATAAGTGTAATTTTGAACACACTGCCACAGATCAAAATTTTCCAGGAGATAACGGATCAGGATTTTTCTATTGGGACCTTTTATTACAGGCCGGGCAAGATGTTGGTATGACCACCGGAGGAGATCTACTTACCTATGATCTCAGCAGAAGTTTACAAGGAGATACCAGCACATTTGGCCCTACTAGAGTACCTATAGGTGAAAGTAATCAACTGTTAATCGTCAACAATGAAAGCAGTGTGGACTATGCTTATTGGGGGGACATCGCCAGAGTTCTATATGTCAGCATAGACGGAGTAGACGATGAAACAGATCCAGAACGTGGAACCAGTCAGTTTCTACCTTATAGAACCATAAGATTCGCCTGTGAACAGGCAGACGACGGCTATGCTGGCACCACAACTATTAGAGTCAGTGTAGGTGAATTTGAAGAAATAACGCCAATCATTGTTCCCGCAAAAACAGTGATACTTGGCGCAGAATTACGTGGAACAACAATCACCGCAGCCGACCCTGTAGCAGCCCTGGCCGTTGATAGACCATATCATATTGCAGTGTTAAATAGAATTTCGCAAATTATACAGGCTGTTGTAGCAGGGACTACTATAATTCCTGCCAAGTCGGCAGGCAATTTATTAGATCCTATAATTGTCACTGAAGAAATACCTATTTCGTTTGATCCACCACAGTTCGATGAAAATGGTAATGAACTTTTTGATACAGGCATTCAACCCGCACCAACAAGCAGTGTGGCTGCAATAGCTATTCAAGTAAAAATTGCAAACATTGTTTCGTATATTAATTTTTATGTTAATTCAACTGGATTGGCTCCAACATTAGTCGGAACAAATACCGCAATTACAGCGGCTGCATATACCAATACTGTATTGCAATTAGAAGCCAATAAAGATTTTTTGGCTGCAGAAGCAGTTGCTTTCTTGCAGGCTTTATATCCTCTATACGAATTTGACACAGTAAGATTAAGTGCTGATGTTCGTAGATACATAAACGCATTCAAATACGATATAATATATACTGGTAATTATAAATCATTGCTAGCCGCTAGGTATTATAGAAACGCTGTACTAGGTTGTACGGAACAAGAGGATATGTTTTATGTGCGCAATGCTACTGGTATCAGAAACTGCACTCTCAAAGGATTGGAATCTACTCTAAACCCACCTGCAGCTTTTGATTTATACCAAAAACCAGTGGGTGGCGCATACGTTTCGTTAGATCCAGGTTGGGGTCCTGCTGATACACGTACTTGGATATCAACACGCTCACCATACATCCAAGGGGTGACCACCATAGGCACTGGCTGCGTTGGTCAAAAAATAGATGGCGCACTGCACAATGGCGGTAATAAATCCATTGTCTCCAATGACTTTACACAGGTCTTATCAGATGGAATTGGAGCATGGGTTCTGAACAACGGTCGGGCGGAATTGGTTTCAGTATTCACATATTACTGCCATATAGGATATTTGGCTGAAGACGGTGGAATAATACGAGCCACCAACGGTAACTGTTCATACGGCTCCTACGGTGCGATATCAGATGGTGTAGATGCAGACGAGACGCCAGCCACTGCTGCTGTATATACCAGAGCACAACAGGCCCAAGTAGCAGCGGCATTCGCAGGGGACTTTGTAGATGAAATCCAGATATTGGAATTCGCAAATTGTGGTAATGACTATACCACAGCCACTGCAAGTTTTACAGGAGCAGGAGTTGATGCTGCTGTGGTATTTGAAGATTTTCGAGACGATGCGATATTCGAAGGTAGACTGTTAGATGCCAACGCCGGTACTGCACAAATAGCCACTGCTATTGGTGGTGGCGGGTATGTGCTGGTACAGAACAATGCACAATCAGGTACTGCTACTACAATTACACTTGCGTCTAATGATCCTAATTCTATTACTCAATATCTTGGTATGAGGATAGTAATCACCAGCGGTGCAGGCACAGGTCAATATGGCTACATAGCTGCTTATAACAATACCACAAAAGTAGTACAGGTCTATAGAGAATCAGACGACCAACCTGGTTGGGATCATGTGGTTCCAGGAAAATTACCAACAGTTCCGTTATTGACCAACACCACATACAGAATAGAACCTCGAGTAATATTTTCTGCACCTGCGTATTCTGCCACACAAATCACTGTGGGTGTGAATACCACATGGTCGGAAATTGTCTACGGTGAAACCACAGAAACATACACCAACGTGCAAGTCACAGAAGCAGGCACAGGCACCACCATAGGAGTCAGTGCGGCAAATGCTACTTTCAATGTTACAAAACAGGGCAGAGATTACACAATTACCATAAACAGCGGTGGTGCAGGCTATGAAGTTGATCAATTATTAACTATTCCTGGGGATTTATTAGGTGGCGCAACTCCGGTTAACGATTTAATAATACTTGTCACAGATGTCAGCGATGACAGTACTAATTCAATACTAGCAGCTCAACAAAAAACATATGGCACAGGAGAGGACAACGAAGCCGCCAGCGGAAGATTTGTTGTAGTATCAAATGCTGGCAGTGCTGCACTTTACAGTTCAAACGGAACTACATGGACTGAATTTAATATGCCGACTGCTGGTGATTGGAAGTGTCTGGCGGCCGGTCGAGTTCAATATCCTGCCTCGGGAAATCACTTGTTTGTAGCAATAAGGAAAAATAGTTCAGTGGCAGCAAGTTCACTAGATGGAATCACTTGGACTACTAGATCTATGCCTGCATCTAGAGCATGGAATTCTTGTATATACGGTGGCGGTGTGTTTCTGGCCATAGCCAGCGATTCTAATTCTGCTGCATATAGTCTAAATGGAACCAGTTGGACCACAGTGGCCATGCCTGGATTTGGTGACAGCACTTTGAATGAGTGGGTAGATGTGGCCTATGGCAGAAACACCTATGTTGTACTGGCCAACAGCAATAACGCCGTAATGACCGGCACATACAATTCAGTTCTAAACACTTGGTCATGGTCTGGACAAATATTAGATGTTTTAGCAGACTCGTCGCAAAAAGATTGGGTCAGCATTGCTTACGGCAACGGTAGATTCGTTGCTCTATCTAGCACAGGAGATGTAGCCTATAGTTTTGATGCAGCGACATGGCTGCCAGCTGTCATGCCATCACAAGATGGATCCACAGCACACAATTGGAAAAAAATACGCTATGCACAAGGAGTATTCTTTGCTGTGGGAGACACCGGCGGAAGAGATGTCGGCGGCGATGTGACAGCAGGCCCAACCAATTATTCAGCTACATCCTTCGACGGCATAGTATGGACGTCACGCACACTAGCATCTTCCAAAGAATGGGTATCTGTGGCATTTGGAAATCCATATGTAGACGCAAGAGATTCTACTACTGGTAAAAGCACTCCTATGTGGATAGCTATAGATAATACGGAAGTATTCAACAAAATACAAACTGGAGCTAGAGCATTAGGTCGTGTGACATTGACCAGTGGTATTATTAGAAGCGTAAAGATGTGGGATCCCGGATCAGGATACACAGAAGGACCAACTTGCACGCTGATCGATCCTAATAATTCTACAGAGGCTATAGTTGAAACAAGAACTGGAGATGGTGTTTTAGCCCAACCCAGTTGGTTGAACAGAGGTCTAGGTTATAGAACATCCAGTACCACGGTAACAATCGCCGGTAACGGATACGCAGATGTTACTCCATCCGGAAAATTCTTTGTTATGAATGACTTAGATTCTTATCCCGGTCCGGGTGCTAGCTTGACTATAGGTAGTTTACCAGATTTTTACACGCTGGTAGCTATTGAAGAACTTGGACCTACAGATAGAGGACTGGCAGCGCTTATAAGAGTAAGTCCAGAAATCAAAGTCAGAGATAATGTGCAACATCTAACACCTATCACTATCAGGATACAGGTTAGTCAGTGTCGTATTACTGGACATGATTTCCTAGACATAGGTACAGGTAATTTTGAAGAAACAAATTATCCAGAATTGTACAGTGGCTTCTATACACCTGCGCCAGAAAATGAAGTTGTTGAGTTAAACAGGGGGCGTGTATTTTATACCTCAACGGATCAAAGCGGTAACTTCCGTGCCGGCGAATTATTTGCAGTGGAACAGGCCACAGGTATCGTGACGATCTCCGCGGACTTTTTTGATCTCGGAGGGTTGACCGAACTACGATTAGGTGGTATTAGAGTAGGCGGCACCGGAGCAGTAATACGTGAATTTTCAACAGACCCGTTGTTCACAGCAGATTCTAATAACATAGTGCCAACACAACGTGCCATTAAAAGCTATCTGGCAAGTAGACTAAGTATAGGCGGATCGGAAATTGCAGTTGGAAGTTTTATAGCTGGTACGATACTAGTAGGTCCTGACAGATTTAATAATACAGCCGGACTTAAAATTATAGTACCAGTAAGGGCAGATTTTGATGACGGAACTTCTGGCATCAGCGGAAGTATGCTGGCACAAACTATGTTTTATAAGTCGTTTTAATAATGAATTGATACAAATAAATATAAGATACGGAGTAGAAAATGGCAGAATTCAAACTAGGTAGAATCAGATTTGTATGGAAAGATGCATGGACAGCATCTACTGTCTATTACATAGATGATGTAATACGTTATGGTGCTCGCACTTACATCTGTGCTGTAGGGCACACTTCGGCAGCTGATTTCAATACAGATCTAGAATATAATCCAACTAGATGGAACCAGATGAGTGACGGTCAGGCATGGAAAGGTGACTGGACTATTTCTACGTTCTATAAGATCAACGACGTTGTGAAATATGGTGGATTGCTGTATATCTGCAATGACAGCCACACTGGTGCGGCCACAACAGCATCCGGGCTTGAAGCTGATCAGGCCAAATGGACTCTGTATGCAGAAGGATTTGATTGGAAAGATTCCTGGACAACAAGCACACGCTACAAAGTAAATGATCTTGTGAGATACGGTGGCTACACCTATGTGTGTAATCTTTATCACACATCAGCGGCTACTGCTGCATCAGGTCTTGAAAATGATCAAGCCAAATGGGACAGTTTCAACCAAGGTATAGAATACAAAGGTACTTGGGTCACTGCCACAAGATATAAACTCAATGATGTAGTGAAATATGGTGCAGGCCTTTGGATCTGCGTCACACAACACACTGCTGATGCTGCTTTCTTGACAGACAGCACCGCTGGTCGTTGGTCACAGTTCACTGAAGGTGCAGAATACGAAAGCACATGGAATTCAGCCACACTGTATCAACCAGGGGACATAGTCGGATATGGCGGTAATCAGTACATCGCTAAAACTGTTCATACCGCTGCATCAGCAGCAGCCAATCCCTCAATCACCACAACAGATTGGGATTTGTTCACAGAAGGATTGAAATTTCAATCTGATTGGACTAACGCAACATCTTACAAGATAGGTGAAGTTGTTAGACTGGGTGGATATACCTATCTTGCCACAGCTAACTCACCTGCCAATACCTACACAGTCACAGCTGTTACAGCAGCAACAGATAGATTTACCATAGCTTCAACCACTGGCATAGTGGTTGGCATGACCGTGAGATTCACAGGTACCACATTCGGTAATGTGTTTGACACAGCACGCTACTATGTAAAAACTGTGGCAGCAGGCTATATTGAAATCAGCACAACCAGCGGCGGAACCACATTTAATATCACCGGTGATGCAGCAGGCTCTATGACTGCCACAGTGGCGGCAGAACCACCCAACGCCTCGTACTGGACTAGATTGAATTCTGGTATCAGTTGGCAAGGTACCTGGACTGACGATGTAGATTATCTACTGGGTGATGCAGTACGATTCGGAGCGAATGCATACATCTGCGTGCTGGCACACAGGTCAGAAGGCGACGACGGATCCACAGTAGGGGCAGCAGGTGGAGGACAGGCTAACAGCCGCCCTGATCAAGATACTTCTGGTACCTATTGGAACTTGCTGAACGTTGGTACAGAAACTGATGTATTGTCTGTTAGAGGAGATTTGGTCTACTACGGCGGAGCAGGCCCCACAAGATTACCTATCGGACGTGAAGGTCAGATTCTACGGTCAAATGGCGTAGATCCAGAATGGGCCACACTGGGTGAAGTAGATCACAACTATTTTGTGGCACCGCACGGTACAGATCTTCCCAGCCCCATACACGGAAAAACCTGGGATAAACCTTTCAAGACCATACGTTATGCCTGCGAACAGGTAGAAAAAGGACCTAGAAATCCTGACGCCACGTATCTACTGGAACTTAATCGCGTGTTCATACAGCGTGAGACCACAGAATTCATACAGAATCAGATCACTAATAACATCGCACCGTTTACATCAGCCTTTGTGTACGATGACTTCAAGTGTGAACGAGATGTTGGTTTTGTTGTAGATGCGTTGATTTTCGATCTACGACATGGTGGCAATGTTAAATCTAGAGGAGCGGCTAACAGTCTCATAGGTGGTCTCAGTGAACAAGAAACCGAAGCTTATCCAGGCCTGGCTGCAGAATCCGATGAATCTATAGCGGCCTACAACTATATGGTCACTGTGGTCGAAGATGTGTTGGCACAGACAGCGCCAGCAGTCAACTATCAGACACTAAACGGCGATAATTCAACTGCCACAGTTGCACAGTATTTCAATTCTGATCTCACAGCAGAAACAGGTGCGTATACCACAGCCGCTGCACTGGTTGAAATTATCACAGATGCAATTGCTGCTCGCGCAGCTGCCACAACACCTGCACAGATAGCAGCTGCCATAGCCAGTGTGCCTGCTCGAGTAAGTCCTAATAACCTTATCTCTGTGGCCACTGGTGAATATAGAGAAACACTGCCTATCATCGTGCCAGAACAGACCTGTGTGATTGGTGACGAACTACGCAGCACAAATGCCGGTCCTTCAGGACCCATAACTAATCTTGCAGATGCCAAATATTCTATTGGTGCACTGACTAGACTGGAAACCGTGGTAAGCCAAATTATTGCAGGTTCAAACGTCACAGAAAGTTCAGGCAATACTTCTACACAGAGCATAGCATTTCCTTACTCCAGCGCAGATGAACAGGCAGATATCACGCAGCTGGTCAGAGTCATGCAGCACCAGATTGATTATCGTATCAGCACTACGCATATGGTTGCGAATACAGATCCCACAGGATACAACTCTGCATATCTCACAGGATACGGCGATGCAAGAACACTGATTAAAGAAAACAAAGAATTTCTAAAAGCTGAAATCATCGCTTACATCACTGAAAACTATCCCACAGTGAAATATTCCAAAACAATCTGTAAGAGAGACACTGGATTCATCATAGATGCAATCGTCTATGACTTGACCTACGGTGGATCTACACAGACACTGAATGCTGGTTTGGCATACTTTGATGGCGCTGTCGGACTAGAAATTGACGCTTCAGAAGTCACTGCCACTGTGGCTGCCTATGGTAGATTAAAAACTGTGATGCAGCAGGTAGCTGCCAATACCACAGTGACCAAATCCACAGGCAATGCTGCTACACAATTCACTGACGCAACCAATCTCGCAGGTGGATCAGCTGCCAGCGCATTCATAGGCGCAAACATTGACATTATCACAAATCTGTTGGTAGGTGACTCTACAGCAGCCACACCGCCTATAGTAACAGCAACTTCAATTACTGGTACAGATACTTTTGTCACCGCTGGTCACAGTCTTCAAGCAGGGGACCTAGTGGTTCCTATCGAAACACAGAATGGATTAACTGCGGGCACACGTTATTATGTAATCGCATCAGGACTAACAGGCACAAATTTCAAAGTGTCAACAAGTTATGCAGGCGCAGCAGCTACAGGATTTACCAACGGCAGCGGACTAACACTGGTATTAACTTATGAGGATCGTCCAATTGCTACCAACGCTGTTAGTTCTACCACAGCACTGATTACTGCATTTACAACTTTAAGTGCTCAGGTCAGTACCATAGTCACAGCTATGACAGCTTATATCGCTGCCAACTACCCCACACTGGTCTACAACTCTGCCAAATGTGAACGTGATGCAAAAATAATACTGGATGCAGTGGGCTACGACTTCATGTTCAATGCCAATGGTCAAACAAGAAATGCTGCATTGGCCTATCTCAGAGCCAGTTCATCAGACGTCTACACACTAGGTCAGAAAGCAGCCACCCGAGCAGCCTTTACCTATGTGAAAGGTTTAGCCAAAGCCAACGTAGGTGGTGATGCCACTGCACAGGCACGCATTGAAACACTGATGACCTTGTTGGATGATATTCTTTACGGTGCTACCAACGAAGGCAGTCGCTGTGCTTCTGGTAATAGAATGGTTGACTATGCTGTGCTGCAACTAGAACGCAACAGAGATTATATTGTTTCAGAAATTGATGCTTATATAGATACAACTTACACAACTACAGTGACCAATGTCACAGCAGCCACAGACGTATTAACCTGTTCTAGCACCAGCTGGATGCAGCGTAATGCAGCAGTGAGATTTACAGGCACTGTGTTTGGTGGTATCAGCACAGGCACTACCTATTACATACAGAACGTAGTAAGCTCAACAACATTTAAGATTGCAACAACTAGAGATTCAAATACAGCATTGAATATAGCATCAGATGCTGCAGGATCTATGACAGTGAGTCTGTATTACAGCAGCTCAGCCTGCCTACGTGATGTGGGCACATACATTGATGCACTGAAATACGATTTGAAATATCCAGGCAACTACAAATCAAGATATGCTGCAAGATACTATGCTAACAGTGTGACAGGAAGCCTAGAAGAAGACATGTACTATCTACGTGATGGCACAGGTATCAGAGATCAAACACTACAAGGACTCACTGGAGATTTGTTGGCGGAGAACGAATATGGAACTTCTAGAGTATCAGCGGGCGCATACTGCTCATTGGATCCAGGTTGGGGCCCAGAGGACTATCGCACATGGATCAACACTCGTTCACCGTATGTACAGGGTGTAACTACCTTGGGCACAGCTGCCATAGGTCAAAAGATTGATGGTGCACTACACAATGGCGGTAATGATTCCATTGTTTCCAATGACTTCACACAGGTGATATCAGATGGTATTGGCGCATGGATCACCAACAATGGTCGTGCTGAATTGGTATCTGTGTTCTCATACTATGCACATATTGGATACCTTGCAGAAAACGGAGGTAGAATCCGTGGTACCAACGGCAACTGTTCATACGGTGATTTTGGTGCTGTGGCAGAAGGATTTGACAGCTCCGAAACTCCTGGTACCGCTATAGTTGATAATCGTTTCCAATTTGAAGCGGTGATTGACAGGATCGTCACTGACGGTTCAGCGCTGACACAGTTTGAATTTACAAATGCAGGAATAGACTACACAGAAGTCACATATGTAATCACAGGTGGCGGTCTCAACGGCTCTGTGCAACAGGACGAATTCCGTGACGATTCAGTGTTTGAAGTTCGCATGTTGGATCTTGTAGAGGACAGCACCGACGCTGAAGAAGCTGACGGGAATTTTGGTGGATTTGGTTATATAACAAACTCAAACACTGCTCAAGGCGGATCATCAACTTCTGTGACCATAGCTGCCACAGACAGTGAATCCAGCACAGCATACATTGGCATGAAGATAGTGCTCACAGGCGGTGCTGGTGTTGGACAGTTTGGTATTGTCAACACATACAATTCAGGCACCAAAGTAGCAGGATTGGTCAAAGAGTCTGACGGCACAGCAGGTTTTGATCACCTAATAGCTGGCACAGCCATAGTATCACCAGATGCTTCCAGCACCTATATTATTGAACCAAGAGTAACATTCTCTGCGCCAGGTTACACATCCACAGCTGCCACACTGCCAACTTCCGGCACATGGACCGCAGTGAAATATGGTGAAACTGCTGTGGTCTACACTGGAGTCACAGGCACATATGCAGGCGCAGGTGTAGGCGCAACATTTAGTGTGATTAGGAATGGATGGAAATACACACCTTCCATACAGACTGCAGGTACAGGGTATGTGAGACTGCAGACCATAACCATACTGGGCACCAGCCTAGGCGGACTAACAACAGCTAATGATCTAGTTATAACAATCACTGCAGTAAATGCCACCACAGGTGCTATCTTAAACTTTGACCACGCAGGTTACGGCATAGGTGGTAGATATGTGGCCCTACGTGGTGCCAGCACAGTTGGCGCAACCAGTGAGGATGGAATTTCATGGACCACTAGACCCAGCTTGATGCCCAGTGCTGCCAACTGGTCAGCTATGACCGCTGGGTTATTTGATGACGGATCCACTGTAGGCAAAGTCAGCAAATTTGTCGCAGTAGCAGGCACCGCAGCTAACACCACAGCTGCGTATTCAGATGATGGTATCACATGGTCAGCAGCTAGTATAGTGACATCAGCTACATGGGTAGACGTGGCGTTCGGAGGATTTGCCGCACAGAAATTTGTAGCCATAGCCAGCGATGTCACCACAGTGCGAATCAGCAATGACGGCGAAAACTGGGACCAAACAGGCACGCTGACCACCACAGGTTTCACAGCTATCGCCTATGGTAAGAACAGATTTGTAGCTATCAAGAGCGGTTCGTCTGTCTCAAACTACGCCACCACTTCAGGCGTCACAGGCACATGGACCGCAGGCGCATTACCCAGTTCTTCAAACTGGAACAGCATTGCCTACGGTAATAACAGGTTTGTGGCTGTGTCAAACACCAGCGGCACTATCGCTGCCTACAGCTTGGATGGAATAACATGGACCGCTGCAACACTGCCTGCCACAGCCGCATGGACCAAGGTAACCTACGGTCAGGGCGTGTTCCTTGCTGTGAGCTCAACCACAGCAGCAGCCACTTCGCCAGACGGTATTACCTGGACCACAAGAGCTACATCTACAGCAGCCAGTGGATTCTCATCCATAACGTTTGGTAACAGAGATCGTTATGGCCAATTTGTTGGAGTTGGTGGCGGCACAGGCACAGTGGCCACATATATCAGAACTGGAGCTACCACTCGTGGTCGTGCGCTGGTAGCACTCAACAAAATATTCCAAGTAAATATCACAGAACCTGGATCTGGATACACCACAGAGCCAACCATTACATTCACAGATCCCAACAACACATTTGAAGCTCCTGTGACTGTGAGAAAGGGTTCGGGAGTGCTGGCAAATCCAACATTTATCAATAGAGGTTCACAGTACACCACCAGCAGCTGTGAAGTGGACATAGGCGACGGCTATGCTAATGTATTTCAACCAGGATCGTTTGTGGCAGCAAGACAAATCACAGCACAGCCTACGCCTGGGTCTAATGTGGTATTCGGACATTTGCCAGACCGCACATTTAAATTAGTAAACGTTGTGACATTCTTGGGTTCCAATGATGGTGCTTACACTGCGTTCTTACAGATTAGTCCTGCACTGACCATAGGTGAAGCGCCAGAAGATCAAGTGTCAATAACCACAAGACTGCGTTACAGTCAGGTGCGCTTGACAGGGCATGACTTCTTGGATATTGGCACCGGCAGTTTCATAGAAACTAATTATCCCAATGCACCTTTGCAGCCAAATGTTCCAGCCAATGAAACGGTAGACAACAATGGTGGACGAGTGTTTTTTACATCTACAGACCAAGACGGCAATTTCCGAGTTGGCGATCTGTTTAACATTGAACAGAGCACAGGTATTGCTACATTGAATGCTGATGCATTTAATATTTCAGGACTGCAAGAACTTAATTTGGGTAATGTCACACTAGGCGGTGGATCAGCTACAATCACTGAATTCTCAACAGATCCGTTCTTCACAGCAGATTCTGATAATCTAGTGTCTACGCAGAGAGCTGTAAAAGCCTATATCGCTAGTCAAATTGGTGGTGGTGGAGCCAGCTTGAACGTTAACTCGGTGACTGCAGGGTCAGTGTTTATAAGTTCTAATATAATTACAACTACCACGGGCGGTGCGATAAAGATGAATGCTACTTTTGATTTCCGAGGCGGAGTCACGGGTGTGCCTCTAGCATTCAATTACTTTTTAAACTAAATATATACATGGAGAATAAATTATGGCAACAGGAAGACTAGGAGTAGCAGATCTAGCAGCAGCTACAAATACCACGCTTTATACCGTACCTGCTAGTACATTTTCAGTAGTCACTGTGAGTGTTTGTAATAGAGGTGCTACAGCAACTACCATACAAGTCGCAGTGTCTTCGACAGCATCGCCTTCGGCTTCTGAATACATTGAATTTGATTGCAGTCTAGCTGCCAAAGGTGTCTTGGAACGCACCGGTGTTGTAATGGATGCAGGAAAACTACTAGTGGTACGATCTAATGCTGCTAGTGTAAACGCTGTGGTCTACGGTATCGAAACATCAACAGCTTAATAAAAGGACAGGATCATGGCAAGAAAAATCACAGGCGGACTTGTAGGTAGTTCAACATTAGTAGGAAGCGTGCAAATCTCGCCCGACGCAGCTTTTGCTACCGCATCAGATCAAAATATAACTTTTAGTCCGGGCGGAACTGGATTTCTTGTTTCCACTGCGAATTTTCAATTAAACACGCAGAGTGATTTGCGTTTTGCAGACAGTGATAGTTCGAACTGGGTGGCATTTCAAGCTCCCGCTACAGTATCGGCTAATGTTACTTGGACTTTGCCAGCAACTGACGGGTCTAATAATCAAGCATTGTCGACCAACGGTTCTGGAACATTGAGTTGGGTTACTCCGAATCTTACTTTCACTGACAACACCAGTGATTCTGCAGCTAATTATGTTGCATTTGTCACTGCTACCTCTGGAAATATTTCAGCTGCTAGAGTGTCAAGCACAAAAATGACATTTCAACCTAGCACGGGATCACTGACCCTAGGAGGGAATACAACCAGCACCACTACCACTAGCGGAACATTGATTGTCACAGGGGGTGTTGGTATAAGTGAAAATTTGAATGTCGGCGGAAGTTTTTCTGCAAGTTCAATCGCCGGTGTGAGCGGATATGTGGCAATAACTGCAGGAGCGGCGTTAGCAGATGTTGATAGACAATATATAGTGTCTAATACTGCAAGTATCACTTTAACCCTTCCAAACACCAGCACAGACGGGAGAACTATTACCATTGTTGACGGAAATAGTTTTACATCATTCAATGTTACGCTAGGAAGAAACACAAAAACCATAGACGGACTTGCGGAAGATCTAGTGTTGAACGTGGCAAAATCCAAAGTCGAGCTGGTATACCGAGGTGGCGATTGGAAAGTATTTATTGCGTGATGAACAAGGATCATAAGAATGGCTAATCTGGATAGGTTACTGCTTGCTCGAAACGGTCAAAAAGATCGAAGTCAAGAGCGCAGTCGCGGCGGTACTCCGTGGTTTTTCACGCATACAAACGTAACCGGCTCACAAGCCCCAGGCGCTGGGTGTGGTTATTATTGGACCAGTCCTGGAACTGGTCGTGCAGTTATTGAGTTGTGGGGAGCCAGCGGATCGGGCGGATTGATGTGCTGTTGCTCGGGTGGAGGATTGCCGGGCAATCCTGGAGCATATAGCAGAATTGACGTAGGTGTTACTGCCTCTTCTGCAGTCTGCGGATGGGTGGGGTGCTCACCACATGGCGGCTGCTTGTGTGCACCACCCCGTAGCGAATGCAGCGTAGCCTGTTTGTTGAGCACCACCTGTAACAATGTATTAATATCACAGGGTGGGTTTGGCGGATATACCAACTGTTCAACTAGCACCGCACACTACTGCTGCCTAGTAGCAGCTGGATTTAACCACACCTTTGGTGGTTCGGTGGCTCCGTCAGGTGGCCTGAATTTTTGTGGAATCATCTGCAACTCCGCTGGACCAAACGGTGCTGTAGGTGCCTGCTCCTGTGGAGGTAGTCTTAATGTATGTGGCGGTATCAGTTGTCTTAGAACATGGGACTGCTGCCAATATCACAAGTGTAACATGGAGGTTACCGTGGCTGTGAGCCCGGGCATATTTGCCAACAACTGTAGCACATGCTTTAGATTTTTCAAAAGTGAATATCCAGGATATGGAATCGCACACAACAGTTGGTCAGAACTGGAAACAGCAATGAGTGTCATGAATGCACAGCAGCCCTATAACCACAACTGTTACTCGTCTATGCAGCCCTGCGGTTGCTATGAACACGACGGATGTTTTTTAAATCCAGTCGGGGTCCCTGGGATAACAGGTAACCCTTGCCCTGGTGTAAGATCATCAGGTGGAAAAGGCGGCCATGGCGGCATTAGAATTACATTTTATCAATAATTAAAAAACATGGCAAATCTAGATACCCTACTTCAGACTCGAAACATAGCAGTTAGACGCGGCACTGAAAGAAGCAGCTCAGGTCAATTGTTTTATTTTACTCATACCAATGTGTCAGGAACAATTAATTATAACCCTTGTACCTGGTGTTGGGTCAGCCCTGGTACCGGAGTTGCTGTGATTGAATTGTGGGGTGCAGGCGGTAGCGGTGGTCTCCAATGCTGCTGTCACAGCGGTGGCGTACCAGGTAACTCCGGAGCCTACAGCAAAATTACTGTTAACGTTTGTCCAACTTCCTATGTGTGTGGTTGGACAGGTTGCTCACCTACGGGAGCGACATTATGTTATCAAGGACGTAGTCAGTGCAGTGTAGCCTGTCTATTTAATACCAGCAATAACGCTACACTGACTTCTACAGGTGGTTTTGGTGGTTATATCATGTGTTCAACCAGCACATCTATGTACTGCTGTATGGCGGCCAGCGGATTCTGTCAGACAATTGCGTCGTCAGCATTGCCTGCAGGTGGTAATTTCTGTGGCATCATCTGCAACCTAGGTGGACCAAACAGTAGTGTAGCTGCGACAGCCAGCGGAGGTGATGTCAATATCAGCGGTGGCGTCAGTTGTTCTAGATACTGGGACTGCTGCCAATATCATAAATGTAACATAGAAGACACAGTGGCAATGCCTCCAGGAATATCAGGCAACTGTTGTTCCACCTGTGTAAGATTTTTCCGCAGTGAATTTCCAGGATACGGTATTGCCAGCAACGGGTTCTCGGAATTAAGCACAGCTCTAAACGCTGCTGGCGGCGGATTCGGGCATAGACACTTTTGTTGGAATTCAAATCAACCCTGTGCCTGTTATGAGCACAACGGCTGTAGGCTCAATGCAGCTGGTATGCCGGGCACGACTGGAATACCTTGTCCAAGCGTTAGAGCACACGGCCATAAAGGCGGTCACGGTGCAGTGAAAATAACATTTTATACGTGAGCACATGACATGGCAAATTTAAATACTTTACTCAATAAGAGAAATGCAGACATCAAACGAGGAATCGAAAATAAAGTTGGCGGTGCTCCATGGGTATTTTCACATACCAATGTAACAGGAGTACAGGGAGGAAATCCCTGTACATGGACATGGATAAGTCCAGGCACCGGAGTTGCGGTTGTTGAGCTTTGGGGTGCTAGTGGAACGGGTGCAAAAATGTGCTGCTGTGGCGGCAACGGTATTCCAGGAAATCCGGGAGCCTATCTCAGGAAAACACTTAATGTAACAGCTTCATCTTGCCTATGCGGGTGGACAGGATGTTCACCAACCGGCGATCAACTGTGTTATCCGGGTAGAAGCGGTTGTTCTGTAGCATGCCCGTTTAACACCAACAACAATACTGTGCTCATTTCTGAAGGCGGGTTCGGCGGATTTACTGTTTGCACCAATTCAACAGCTTTATATTGCTGTATTGTACAACAGGGATATCAACACACTTTGACAAATACGTACTGTGGAATCATCTGCAATGTTGGAGGACCAAACACCGCGGTCAATGCTGCTGCCAGCGGCGGCGATGCCAATATCTCAGGAGGGATAAGCTGTGTGCGTATGTTTGAATGTTGTAATTATTATGAATGTAATTATGAAAACACCATAGCAGTTTCACCGGGCATATTTTCTTCAACCTGTTCCACCTGCTTTCGATTCATGCGAGCAGGTTGGCCCTATGAAGGATGGGCAAGACACGGTTCTTACGGATATGGATTGGCCACAGCCTCGTTTCAAGGAATGTATCCTACATCAGATAGAATAGAGTGCTGGACCAGTGGATCAAACATCTGCGGCTGCTACGAATGGTCTGGATGCGTACTGGGAGGAGTAGGATATCCAGGCACTACTGGTCATCCCTGCCCAGGAGTTAGAAGCATGGGGCAAAAGGGCGGCCACGGAGCAGTAAGAATCACATATTATGCATAAGGATTACTTAAAATGAAAGTTACAAAACAAATTAGAATCAATGACGAACCTTGGTCAGCAGCCGACACCGGCAAACGCACAGCCACACTGGTATATACAGGACCAAAGTATCTTTACTTAGAATATTGTGGTGTCACTGACAAGGTACTAACACTTACACACTTTACCGAATCATCACCAGATCTTGCCGGAGCTCTAGAAAAACTTACTCCCATCGAAGGTCGTTCTATCGTAGAAATAAATGCAGAAACCAGCACCATCGCAGCAGCATACTTCTGGGACCATTACGAGTTAATAGTGGCAGATTATGTAGAAAAACTAGAAAATGGTGAGACATATACTTATGCATACAGCTCGCCAAGCCCTAAATTAGGAGAGATTTTTGATTTTTATAAAATGACCTGGGGACTAGAAACTGGCGACTTTGACGAGTACAAGTTTATGCTGCCGGCCTGCTCTGAGTCAGAAATGCTAGAATCTATAAACACTATAATAGCCAAGATCCAAGATAGTCTTGCGAACAACACTTCGCTGACAGATGCAGAGCGAAACAGCATCACTGTGTATATAGGTAAATTAAACACATTCAAAGCAGATATGGCAGCCGGTGTAGAAAGTTATAAAATGGGCTTTCCAATTTGTACTGTGGCTTACTAATAAATTTAAGTATCATTATCTACGTATATAAATAATTTTAAATTTATATAGGTAGATAGTGATGCAAAAGAGATCAAAAGCCTTTTTTATCAACGGTGGTGCCGGAAGAGTCGTATGTTCGATACCTGCATTTGAAAGGTACCTTGAGGAATCTGGTGATACAGATTTTATTATTGTCTGCGAAGGCGGCACAGAGTTTTTCAAAGGACATCCTTATCTTGATGCCAAAGCCTATGATCATTGGCACAAAAATTTGTTTGCAGATAAAATCAAACACATGGATGTTGAAACTCCTGAGCCTTATAGAGTTTGGGAATATTATAATCAAAAAGCCAGCTTAACACAAGCCTTTGATATCTGCATAAACAACAAAGGCGTCAGAGAACTACCCAATTCAACAATCATACTATCTAAGGAAGAATTAGCACAGGGATTTGGATTAGTTACAGAAATCAAAAACAAACTAAAAAAAGACAAAGTGGTGGTATTCCAACCGTTCGGCAGGGGAGTAAAAGAAGCCAATGGACTAATTCTCGATAGCACCGGCAGAAGCATGGATACTGACAATGTGATTTCTTTAATTAAAAAATTCCAAGAAAGCGGCTGGGCTGTTATTTTGTTCAGCGAACTTAAACCTAATCTAAAAGAAGCCAAGTTAAAAGATGAAGTAGCACAGCCAGACGGCGCTTCTTTAAGAATTTGGACATCGATAATTAAACATGCTGACCTATTTATAGGTTGTGATTCTGTAGGACAACACTTGGCACACGTTTTAAAAATCCCCGCAGTGGCAGTGCTAGGTTCTACTTATCCAATTAATGTATCATACCCCGAATCAGATATTTTTAAAGTAGTTGATCTAGGCGATAAATTAAGACAGTATGCTCCAATACGTATAGTAATAGACGAAGCAATTGATAGAACCAATGAAAATTTAATGTATATGACTAAAGAAATAGAAAATTATACTTTGAATGTTTGTAAAAAACTTATTGCCCCGCACATTAAAAAATAAAGGAAATAGAATGAGTTTATGGATCGCTGGAATAACACGAGGTCATAATGCCGGTGTTTGTTTGTTAAAAGATGGAGAAGTAGTTTTTTCTATTGAAGAAGAAAGATTGACTAGAGAAAAGTACGACGGTGGTCCTTTAGTATCTATGTTGAAAATTAAAGAATACACAGATAGATTAGATTATCTAGTAGTGGCACACACTCAACCGTTGCATGAGACAGCAGGTAAGATAGATTTCAGCGGCGAAGACATATACACCGGCCTCGCTAGAAAGTTAGGGTTAATTGATAGGGATGTCGATTTTAGAAATCATCCGCAAGTCATAGATCTAAGCCATGTTCATCATAAGCTACATGCCGCCTGTGCGTTCTATCGCAGCGGATTTGATAATGCGGTAGCAGTTGTAATTGATGGAGCAGGAACATTTATGCCTGTAATGGTCAACGGCGGCAGAAACGAAATATTGTACGAACTCGAAAGCATTTTTACCTGTGCATATCCAAACACCATAAAAACCATATACAAACACCACGGTTGCAGGGGTCCGTTGAAAGGATTAATTATTCCAGAAATGAGTTCAGAGAAATATGGCGAGGAAGGAACACACATTTGTGTTATTGATGATTGTGCAGGAATAGTAAAAGCATACGAGGCAGTAACACAATACTGCGGCTGGCCCAGCATCGAAGCAGGAAAAACTATGGGATTGTTTCCTTACGGTAAGCCAAATGATAATTTGCCAAAAATTTACACAGATGCAGGTGGTGGTAAATGGCGCTCAGCGGATCGAAATGTAATTATCCCATCGTATCCTAACGGTGCTGAAGTAAATGAGTATAGGTTTTCTGAATTAGAAACCGATGATGGAGTTTATACCAACAAAGAAGATGTAACACTATTGCAAAATAGAAGAGATATGGCTTATGCTATTCAAACTCAAAGTCAACAAGAAGCATTAAATGTAATACTGAAAGCGGTAGAACTTACTGGAGTGAAAAACGTAGTATTTTCTGGAGGATACGGATTAAACTGCGTAGCTAACTATTTCTATTTGACCAAGCTAAATGAAGAGGGCATTAATTTTTATGCTGAACCAATCAGCAATGATGCAGGCACAGCGATCGGTGCTGCACTATTGGTACACTATGGTTTAACTGAGGATACTGCTGTAAGACATTACGCAGATTCTTTATACCTGGGTCCTAAGTATGACTATTCAAACCATGCCGTAGAGCAAGTTGCAGAAAAGTATCAAGCCACACAAGTTTTTGAAGTATCTAAGCCTGAGGTAGTGAAAATGTTGACTGAAAAAAACATTATCACGATATTCCAAGGACGCTCAGAAAACGGACCTAGAGCACTAGGTAATCGAAGCATATTGTTTGATCCGAGATTTGCTGACGGCAAAGATTTTGTAAACAAAATCAAACATAGAGAGTATTTTAGACCTTTTGCTGGCACGGTGTTAGCCGAACACGCAGCTGAATGGTTTGATATGCGAGGTATGGAACAAAGTCCTCATATGATGTATGCTGTAAACTGCCAACCGGAGGTTGAAGAAAAAATTCCCTCAATTGTTCATGTTGACGGTACTTGCAGAATACAAACATTAAACAAGGAACAAAATCCGCATTACTATGAATTAATAGAAGAATTTTACAAAGCGACAGGAGTTCCGATACTGTTCAATACCAGTTTTAATCTAGGCGGCGAAGCACTAGTCGAAACACTGGATGATGCAGTTAGAACACTGGCCTATAGTAAAATTGAATATCTCTATCTTCCTGAGCTAGGCCTAATGATAGAAATTAAGAATAACGAAGGCTAAAAAAATAATTGAAAAGATTTTGCACCGAGTTTTTGTCTTACACTATTACTTAACATTTCATTGAAATACTTAATACAGAACTCTTTGGCAGCATAGTTTTTATCTTTGCAATTTTTTTCCGTAACAATGTTTTTATAAAATTCGTTAGATCCAAGATCGACAGGTGAATTATTTAAAAGCCCTTGACTCACGGCTTTTGCCAGCACAGAATGATTACTAAGGCACATGTGATTGTATCTACAATCAACGTGATGCCAATACTTTGCATCCATTAACAAATCATGACCACCAAAATCTCCGTTGAATTTTTCAAATTCTTCTAATTGAATTCGTGTTAAACAATCTTGAGAAAAATTTAATTCAGGAAAGTCTTTCTCATGATCGTGGTCATACTGAAATCCTTTGAGTATTAACGGCCTCCGTAAATTTTTTTTCAAAACATAATATGATAGATAACCAAGTCTATGATTTTGCAGTTGTAATGCTAGTGCTGGTCGCCAAAGGCGAGTAATAAAATTAAAAAGTGTAGTGTGTAGGGCCGGATCGTCGGTAGCCTGGGCAATGTTTGCATAGGTCATCATATTACTATACTCAGGCCTCTTTTCAAAATACCAAAATCTATCACACGAAGTAAGTATTATAATCAAGAAATCACTAGGAGTGATTTGAGGTAATATATCTTGCAGTGTCTTCCAAACATAATCTTGACTAGCACCAATCAAACTATGATTTACTAGTTCAATATTGGAATTAATTTTTTTCGCTAATTCGTCAGCTACAATAGCAGGCCAAAGTTTATGAGTGGTTTTGTGGGGGAAACTGAAGCTGTCACCTAAAATGAATAATTTTGCCATGCTTACCTTTGTGAGATAAATTAAAGTATACAATATTTACCAAGTATTTTAATGGATCAAAAAGTTTTCAACATAGAAGATAAAAAACTTATTGTTTATGACAATCTGTTCTCTCATCAAGAAAATTTCGAAATATATCAATTTATATGCCAGCAACCTTTCGTAAGATCTAATCTTGACAATACGTTTCACAATAACAAAGACATTAACATCAAATGGAGCAGTTTAATAAAAGGTTCTACTTTGATATCTGGTATTATTGATCCGAGATACAAAAGTCTAAACGAATTTCAAAATAAAAGGATTGAAATCATTAGACAGTACATTAATTTTTCTACTACTGAAACGGTAGACATGATACACGTTGATTCATTATCGGATACTATTGGTGCTTATACTATTTTACATTATGGAAATTTTGTATGGGATAAAAATTGGCACGGAGAAACTGTGTTTTACAATTCAGCCGCTGACGAAATATTGCATGCCACTATGCCCAAACCCGGAAGACTAGTGGTGTTTGATTCAAATATTCCACACTGCGCAAGGCCGCCGTCACGGTTAGCAGACTATGCTAGATATACAATTGCAACAAAACTGTTAGTCGTGAACAAAGCTGTCGGCCCCGGAGTATTATGAATAAGTTTGAAGTAAGTCCATTGTTCGCTATTCCTTTTTATAGAGCAAATTTAGGACATCTTCCTAAAGACATCTACGATACGATTGTAAGTTTAGAGTATGAAAGAACCCCCGGTAATAACAATTTTTATTCTGTAAACAAGTATGTTTTAGAAATAAACGAACTTAAAATACTCAAAAATAAAATTATGGACCATGTAAACAATTTTGTATACGGGTTTTTAGATGTTAAAGATAACATGAAATTTAATATAGAAAACAGTTGGGTAAATCGACACAAAAAAGGCGACCATAGTCCTGAACATTATCACGGTAATAGTCTAGTGAGCGGAGTATTTTATTTAGATGCAGATAAACACAGCGGTCCAATAACTTTTTTCAAAGATAAAACTCATTATAACCTTTGGACTGAAACTGTACGTGTTGATTTTAATTATCAATCAGAATCAACCAGTAAAGGGTCTAATTTCTACAATGCACAAGCAGTGCAATTTTATCCTCAAAAAGAAGATATTATTTTGTTCCCTTCGTTGTTGAATCACGAAGTAGCTATTAACGAATCTGATTTGATTAGATACAGTTTAGCGTTTAACGTGTTTCCTAGAGGCACAGCGGGCGGCGTACTTAATACAATAACAATATGAATACTATTAATATAGGTTACACACATTGGTTTGAGAAAAATGATTTTTATAGCAATACTAATCCTGCACTCAACGACAGTTGGACAGCTCTAGTGAATTATGATTTAGAAAAATTAGATACATGGAAAACAACTACATCCAATTTTACAAAATGTCCAGCATTTGTTAATTACGTAGATCAAATATGGGTGTTAAAATCTGCAATAGATGTTACAATAACTTGGGATGATACCAAGAAAAAAATAACAAGTAATTTATTTCCAGGAGCACACGATATGATAATTAAAACGCATTCAGGTGATTTTAACCCATATACAAGCCAGCCTATTGTAGCAGTCAATAATGGCATAGTGTTCGTAGCAGATACCGATGTATGGGTAGACTTTCTGCCACCGTTTAATCACATAGATCCAAATTGGCGACTGATACCAGGCAGTTTTAACGTTCATAATTGGCAACGTCCTGCAGTCCCTACATTTGAAATGTTAGCAAATACTGTAAAAATACAAAGAGGCCAGCCCCTAGCATATTTTAGATTCAGAAGCAGCGATCCACAAGATAAGTTTAAATTAATTAAACAGGAACGCACTGCAGAATTAGAAAAACTGGTATTGAGCTGTAGTTCTTTAAAGTTTTTCCAACGCAATTTAAGTTGGAAATTTGTTACAGGTCTAATACCTAATAAACTAAGACCAAAGAAACTTGTGAATAAATGAAAATAGGATTATTTGGTGACAGTTATGCGTGTCTGACCTTAGACAAAGGAGAGGCTTGGTTTGAGTCTAAAGAAATATTAGACTTTTACACAATTGAATCTTATGCTAAAAAAGGATCAGACATCACCTGGTCCTATAATTTGTTTTTAAAAAATCACAGCAAGTACAAAAAAAATATCTTCATTGTCACAGAGTCAACAAGACATTCTTTTGTGGTGGGATCACACATATTACATGTTTCAAACGTTGATACTATTGATCATATTAGTGAACAGATTAAGGATTTTAAAATTAGAAATGTTTTACAGTCATTAAAGACGCACTACTTATATTCTTTACCGTTAGAAGTATATGATTTTGGTCTAGCAGGTATGGTTGAAAGAATTAAAGAAATCCGACCTGACACTATCATCGTGTATGGATTTTTCAATCATTCAGTTGAAAAAATTACACACAGTAATTTTTACCTATCTCAAGTAAGTATGATGGAATTGAATCACTTTGGTATTAATTTTGATCAGATGAAAAAATTAGGAACAGGTGAAGGTAGATCGGCACACATGACAAAAGAAAATAACATTGTTTTTGCAAAATATATAAAAGATAGACTGGATGAGAAAAATGTTCCTATTAGTTTAGACAATTTTGTTATACCGCACAAAGATGATGTCAAAAAATATTTTCAGGAATAATATATGAATAATAAAAAAACAATAGGTTTAGATAGGGATGGTACCATAAATAGGGATACAGGAAGTTATGTAACAAAACCTACAGAGTTTGATCCCATAGTAGGTAGTTTAGAAGCTGTCGCTATGATTAGAGACAAGGACTATAACATTGTAATTATTACAAATCAAGCTGGCATTATGAAAAACATAATGACTCCTGATGATGTTGAACAAGTTCATTTACACATGCTAGAACTGTTAGGGCAAGCAGGCTGTAAATCAATTGACGGAATCTATTATAGCACTACAAATTTGAAAGAAGACAAGTACGCAAAACCTAACGTTGGTATGTTTAAGAAGGCAGAAAAAGATCTAAGTATCAGATTCAAAGGCGGTTATTATGTTGGAGATAAAATTAGTGATCTCAAGGCTGCTGAAAGAATAGGAGCAGTTCCAGTTCTAGTAAAAACAGGCCACGGGCTTGAAACAATTGAAAAATTAAATACGTTTGCGAACAGAGAATTAAAGAAAAAAACCAAAATTTTTGACAATTTGTGGGAATTTGCAAACAGTCTAACTTGAATAGATCTATTAAAATTTTAAAACACAATGACACAATTATCGGGAATAATAGAAAAAGGATGGGGCTCTGAGGAGATATGGGCAACTAATGAAAAATACTGTGGCAAATTTATGCATTTTAACAACGGATCCAAATTTAGTATGCATTTTCACAGTGACAAAGACGAAACCTGGTATTGTTTATCCGGAAAGTTTACTCTCAGATGGATAGACACCAATACTGCTCAAGTATACGAAAAAGAATTTTTACCTAAGCAGGTCTGGAGGAATCAACCCAAGGTTCCTCATCAATTAGTCTGCCATCTTGCCGGAACAATTATTGAAGTAAGCACACCAGATTCTGTCGAAGATAATTTTAGAATATTTCCCGGAGATAGCCAACAATGACTAGAGTGGTTGTAAATGGATCATTCGATCTACTTCATCTCGGACATCTAAGATTATTAGAATACGCACGAAGTTATCCTCAAAGTTATGTGTTGGTACTCACTGACAGTGATCGAAGAATACGGCAGTTAAAAGGAGATTCACGGCCAATACACAACGAGTACGAAAGATGCAGTTTTTTATCTGCACTGAAATTTGTAGATAGAGTAGAAATTTTTGATTCGGATCAAGAATTAGAAAACTTCATCAAAAAATTTCAACCTGACATAATGATCAAAGGCAGTGATTATCAAGATAAAACAATCATTGGAGCAGAATACTGTAAACAAATTAAATTTTATGCAAGATTGGAAAAATATTCAACCACAAACAAAATACAAGATATTATTAATCGGTGATGCAGGCGAGGACATTTACACCTATGGTGATGTTAATCGTGTGAGTCCTGAGGCGCCAGTGCCAGTTTTTGAACCAAAATACACCATCCATCGAGACGGAATGGCGGGCAACGTGCGCAAAAATTTAGAAGCTTTGGGATGCACGGTAAATTTTCTGTACGGAGAAACCAGTAGAAAAAATAGATTCATTGATATACGCAGCAAACAGCAATTGATGCGGGTAGATCAAGACGTTCAAAGTATTCCTGTGGAATTTAAAACTGATATATCAGCCATGTACGATGCCATCGTAATAAGTGACTATAATAAAGGCACCGTGGACTATGCTCTTATTACTGCAATAATTAGCAGTCAAACAGTTCCTATTTTCGTCGATACAAAAAAAACTAATCTTGCGCTATTGGACGGTTGTTACATCAAAATCAATGCTTTGGAAAAAAGTCGTGCTATCAGTGTACCCCATCCCGAATGGTTGATAGTTACACACGGTAGTGATGGAGCAGAATGGAATAATAATTTGTATTCGGCAGAAACGGTAGGAGACGTCATCGATGTCTGTGGTGCCGGTGATACTTTTTTAGCAGCTTTGGTCTATAAATTTTTAGAAACACAGCATATGCCAGATGCCATAAAATTTGCCAACAAAGCAGCTGCCGTGACAGTTAAGCATATAGGAGTATATGCACCCGGTTTAGAGGAAATTAAATGATTGTATTAACAGGCGCAGGCGGTTTTATTGGAAGTGTTATATTAGGATATCTTAATAAACAAGGCATCAAAGATATTCTACTATTCGACGACTTACCTATACAGGATCAATTTAAAAATCTAATTGGAAAACAGTATACTTCCTTGCATTCTGCTGAAGAAATATTTGGAAATATGCAAGATATCGATGCAGTCATACATTTTGGTGCTGATTCCAGCACTTTAGAAAAAAATTGGTCGAAGCTATACAAGACTAATGTGCTTTCTACTAGAGTATGGAATAAAATTTGTCTAGAAAAAGATATTCCTTTTATATTTGCTAGTTCGGCTGCAATCTATGGCAACGGTGCTGGACCATTGAACAATTATGCATTTAGCAAAATGATCAGTGAAAATGAAATTACCGGAGCTGCACTTAGGTTGTTTAATGTTTATGGTCCCAATGAATATCATAAAGACCGTATGGCATCAACTATCTATCATTGGTACTATCAACTCAAACACAATCAAAGAATACAGATTTTTGAAAACAGCCATGTGTACAGCAGAGATTTTATATGGGTAGGAGACGTAGCAAAGACTGTCTTTCATCTACTTCAAACAAATTATCAACCCGGAGTATACGATTTGGGATCGGGATTTTCTGTCAGCTTTGATAGGTTGTCAGATTTATTAATAGATGCCGTAGGCTATGGTGATAAGAATTATGTAAAAATGCCAGATGATTTATCAAGGCAATATCAAACTTGTACTACAGCAAACAATACAAATCTTAAAAAAATTGATATTCACACTGAAGATTTCTTGCCTGTAGAACAGGGTATTTCAAAATATCTAGAATTTTTAACAACTAGTAGCCATTATTAATTAATGTTTTTTAATTTGTTATCTAGTGTTTTACGAATAGTCACTATGTCCTGTTTCATATCGGTACCCATAGACGGCATTTGTTTAGTATAAATCATTTCCATGTGCATGGTGTCAAGTTTTCTAACTTCTACGACAAGTTTGTTAAATAGTTCTTGCACTTCTTTTTTGAATGGCCCGTCGGGAATCTGTTGGATTTTAGCGAGATACCGTTCTTGATCTTGTTGAAATCTACTAGATTTCTGTATTAGGTTTGACATTTTCTAACTCCATTATGGTTTCAATTTTAATCCTAATTGTTTGATTATTTAGAGTGGCCTTCAGACCGTTGTGAAGTTGCTTGGGAAGATCGCCAATGTCAGCCCAACATACTGTGCGAGCTTGAGAATTAAGAAATTCCTGTTCAACCACGCATACATATGTGCCGTATTCAAATCCACGATCTTCTGACAGATACAGTTCGATAGGCAATATCCTACCAAATGCGTAGGTGTCCAATAGTTTTTTACTGTCTTCTAACAAAGGACCTGACCTCACAAAAGTAGGTACAGTCCATCGTTGTTCTTCTAGAATCAACAATATCCTACCTGTAGATTTTGCTAAAAAAAGCAGTCCGGCACGCTGTTGCATACCAATACTTATCTTTACAACAGTTTGAAGTTCCAACGTCCTGGAAGATATCTGCCTTCAAAGGCCTTGAGCCATTGTTCGCCGTCCCATTTATATTTGATACCTGTTCGTATGTTTTGAATATATGTCACTGCAAATATAAGATCATTAGCTTCGGCGTATAGTTTGGTATTTTCTGCAGGATCCCATATAGTAGCCCAGGTCATACCAGTCCATTCAACAATCGAATTGGCCTTGATGATAGGATCAGTGCCGTCTTGATTTTCCCATGAAGAATCATTGTTGCTAGGATCACGCCAAGCCTGTGGTCCCCTGTAAGGCACACTAGTGCTGTCAGCAGGATTAGAAGGAAGATTGATGTATCCTCCACGGTTTTGGCTGTTGTTGACATCATCTAACATGAGATATCTAATGCCTATAGGTATTTGTGCATGACTGCCATAGACTTCTAGAGGATTATATTTGTAAGGATCTATAATGGCATCTACTGTGCCTCTGGTTTCAATGTCGCTTGCTATATCTGTGTTAGAGGGATAGGTATCTGCATCCAGTGAAACGGTCAACACAGTTCTGTCTAAAGGATTAATCACAAAAGTACCAACGATTTCACCACCGTCGTCTTTACGGAAGAATATGTCGCTGCCCGGTGTGTATCCGCCCTGCAACTCTAAAACACGATCCCATTCCAAAGGTTCTCCATTTTTGTACTCTGCAAGATCCAACCCCAGTGATATCACAGCACTATCCTTGTCCACTAGAGTAACATCATATTGATTGTCCGTTAAATTGCCTGTGTTAGACTTGAACATTAAAACACCATATTCAGTTGGCTTAGCGACAACGGGTATACCTGTACTATTATTGTATATCAATTGTTCTAAGTTAGCTACGTCACCTGTTTCTGTAAACACGTTTGAGATCACCGCCTGCACTATGCCTAATTTTTTAACTTTCGCAGGCGGCGTGATATAGATAGGTATCTCAAAGTCCAAGGTGCATACGTCTATTTCACTGTCTGCGCCTGCGGGTATGGTTCTGCTGGTAAAGTTGGTACTGGTAAGATACAGTGTGCTGAGACTGGTCCAGTCTAAATAGCTATCAGTGGTTTGCAAATCCAAACTGGGATTAAACAGTACCAGGATCTGCTCCAACAGCTGCAATTTTTGATCTGTGTTGGAGGTCCATATGTCAGCTTTCATGGTTATCTTAAACGGAGTAGGCATCAGCCTTTCTACTGTGTAGTTACCGCCCTGATTATTTTCGTATTCTCTAGTACCTCCGGCGTCTGTGAATCTACGTTCTCGTATATGCACCTTACTGACAAAAGTAGGATCAGTTAGTCTAGTGTTGTCCATTTCTAATGCGCTGATATAGCAGGATATCTTTGGTACACTGGACATTTTATTTTCCGAATTTTCTTTGATGATGGCAGCTACCTGGCGAGTCATGTCTCCATAGCTCACAGGCACGCTGATCTCATCACCGTTGCCAGCCTTGTACTTGAAACCTATGAACACACGCATGAACTGTGTTACATATCGTCTTATTTGCCCGTCATAGAAAAAATCCATTATTCATCCGCCTGTGGTTTCAGCGCCCTAGTAAGGCTTTGTTTTTCTGGTGTCACATGACCGTCTATGGTTGACACTGCGTTGTTGTTTACAAAAGTAGCTTTTTGTGTTTGTCTTATCTGTTTGCCTGCAAAAGTGTCGCCTATCCCGACATCACTGCTACCGAGATTGTTCATGGTCATGCGCACATTGTCCTCGTATTTCATCCACCGCCTGCCATCAAATCTAAATAATCTATTAGGCAGATAGTCAGTTCTTAGAGCATACTGCCCCACACTGGGATTGATAGGAAAGGCAATGCCTGCGGTAAATGGTATTCCGTTAGGCGGCACCCCATCACCAGTAAGGTATCCGTTATAGCCGTCACCGTCTGACGGTGCATCATTGTCCGGCGACATCACCACGGAACTGGCGGTTTGTCCCACATAGATGGCATTACCATCTGTGTCATATAGTAGATTGCCTTCGGCATCTGTGGCCTGTGTTGCTGCATCAACGGTGGTTTGGGTAGCATCAACTGAAACAAGTTCTGGGGTCCCATCATCTGATATCTGTAACGTGTAGAACTTGCTAGTGTCGTAGCCACTCTTTGGCGCATCTGCTTCTGCCTGATTCAACACCGCAGAAGTGATCTGCATTTCTTTGTTGTAGGTTGAGATGATGTCTTTGAGTGTGTCTGCTACTGCGTAATAAGTGGTGTTAGGTGGAGCGATTCCTGTGACTTCCTGCAACACTTCATACTTGATGCCATTGACTCCTGTGACGATATCACCAGGATAGTAAGTTATATCTGTGTTATAGGCGCCGCGGAAACTGTCCGTGTTAGCGATGCCGTCAAGGATCTGTTTGTATTCTTGGCTGTCTACCAGCGGTTTACACTTGGCACGATACAGATGTGGATACCAAGTCACTGAAAATCCCTCTGCAGCTCTTGAAACTTCTTCTATCACATAGAATCTTTTCAGCGCATACTGCAGATCATTCAGTGCATATTCATCTGTGAGATGCGGCAGTTCTATCACATCGCCCGATATGATTTTACGGCCTATCTTTTCCACTGTGTCTGTGATATGGAATGTGATAAAAATAGTATCGTTCTGTAGAAACAGGCCAAACTGACTAAGATTGAAATCTATGTCTGATAGATTATATACACCTCTTAGTAGATAAATGTCTGGATCATATTTGCGATCACGGTTTTCTAAAAATAACAAATCCTGTATGTTGAACGGATCATCTGCGGCATAAGTGGGAGTTGAGGGCGTGTTGCCCTGTACCGCTGTGTCAGGACCCAAATATTTGTGCACCAGCACATCCGTGCCACCAACCTGAAACATTTCCCAGATGGTTTTATCAATAAACTTGTAATCATTGCCCTTTTGGGGCCTGTAGAGACTGAGTCTTGGCATAGTCATATATTTACCGCTACGATAAATACTATCATGAGCACAACTGATCAAGCAAAACAACAGGTTTTTGACTACTGCAAGGCCATGCTGGGCGATGGCATGATTGACATAGAGTTGGATCCCATACACTACGAAACTGCGCTGAACCGCAGTCTGTCAGTGTTTCGCCAGCGCAGCGACAATGCTGTAGAGGAAAGCTACGTCCATTTGACCATCACTGAAAGCAACAACGACTATATATTGCCTAAAGAGATACAGCAGGTACGCCAGATATTCCGTCGTAGCGTGGGTTCCCGCACAGGCAACGGCACAGGTGGCACAGTATTTGAACCATTCAATTTGGCCTATGCCAACACCTATCTATTGAGTTCTACCAACATGGGCGGCCTAGCCACCTATGAACTTTTCGCAGGCTATCAGGAACTAGTGGGCAAGATGTTTGGTTCTTTTATCAACTTTACATGGCATCCACAGAGTCGCAAGCTGACCATACACCAACGTCCACGCGGTGAAGAAAGTGTGATGCTGCAGGTCTACAACACCAAACCTGACAGTGTGATCATTGATGATGTGTACGCTGGACAATGGATCAAAGACTACACGCTGGCCAACTGCAAGATGATGCTGGGTCAGGCACGCGAAAAATTCGCCCAGATCGCTGGACCACAGGGCGGTTCGGGTCTCAATGGCACAGCTATGAAAACAGAAGCCACTACAGAAATGGAAAAACTAGTGGATGATCTCATGAAACTGGTACCTGGAGGTGCTGGTTATACATTCATCACCGGCTAAAAAGTCTTGACCTTGTGATTGATCTATATTATACTGTCTTTGTAAGGAGACATTTATGATCATAGGTGTATGTGGTTTTATTGGTTCGGGCAAGGACACAGTAGCAGACTATCTGGTTAATTTTCACGGGTTTAGACGTGAATCGTTTGCCAGCACTCTAAAAGATGCTGTAAGCGCAGTTTTCGGTTGGGATCGAACCCTGTTGGAAGGGCGAACCAAAGCAGCACGTGAATGGCGAGAACAGGTGGATCCATGGTGGGCACAACGGCTGGACATGCCTACACTTACACCGCGTTGGGTGCTACAGTACTGGGGCACAGAAGTCTGCAGGAAATCATTCCACGATGACATATGGATCGCAAGCCTGGAAAACAAACTGCGTAACAGCAAAGACTCTGTGGTGATTTCAGACTGCAGATTTCCTAATGAAATCTCCAGCATACGCAACGCAGGTGGCAGAATTATCTGGGTGCAACGCGGAGAATTACCTGACTGGTATGACACAGCAGTGGCAGCTAATCAAGGCTATAATTGGGCGCATCAGGATCTCAAAATGCGCAAAATACATGCTTCGGAAACAGCTTGGGTAGGAACAGACTTCGACCACGTGATTATGAATGATCACAGCATAGATGAACTATATGACACTGTGCAATCAATAATCAGCAACAAGATCACCCTGTCGCCAAGTGACGCCCTCCTTGGCCAAAACACCAGCACAGTTTAGACACACAGTTTTGAGGTTGCTAGGTCTGCAGTTGTTGAGATCTCCATCTGTGTGAAACACTCTGAATACTTCCGCATGCGGTGACCTAAAGCTGCACTTTTCACAGTGTGATTTCATCCTATAGCCACTGCGCAGCCACCGTGGTACTCCTGCATACACACCGTGTGCCATACAGATTTCACACAGACTACGATAATAGGTCTTGGAATTTTTTTTATAATTCACGGCACAGGGTCTAGCACCGCATTTGCACAAAGGTCTCATATAGATATTTACACTATTAGACCTTTTTTGCCCCTTTTGATTAGTACGTAACCATCCATTTTTGCTTGATGCAGCTAAATATTATGAGCAACTATTACCAGGAGAAAATGGGATGGCACTACAATCACCAGGCGTACAAGTTACGGTAATCGACGAGAGTTTTTATACACCAGCAGAACCTGGTACCACACCTCTTATCGTAGTAGCAACAGCGCAAGATAAAACCAATGGTGCAGGCACAGGCACTGCACTAGGTACCACAGCGGCCAATGCTGGCAAGGCCTTTAAGATAACCAGTCAGCGTGAACTTACAGAAACATTTGGGGTGCCATTCTTTGAAAAGACAGCCAGCGCTACTCCTGTGCATGGTTCAGAGCGCAACGAATATGGACTGCTTACTGCCTACAGTTTACTAGGTGTAAGCAATGCTGCTTTTATCGTAAGAGCAAATATAGATCTAGATGAACTAGAAGCACAGACTGATGCCCCGGGAGCGAATCCTTTAAACGGCCAGTGGTGGATCGATACACAGGCTTCTACCTGGGGTATTCAAGAGTGGAACGGTGCAGCTGCCACAGTAGCAGGTGGACAGAAATTCACCAACAAGGTGCCTGTGGTACTCACAGACGCAGATTTTCCATCAAAGATCGTAGGCAACGCACCAAGAGAAGGTGTTGGCAAGATCGGTGACTACGCAGTGGTTTTCCGCACAGTTGAAGGTGATGATTCATTTGGTGCAGAAGAGGAATATGCTAGAATCTATTACAAGTCACCAGGTAATGGTGGCATCGGCGGCGGCGGCACAGCTGTAGATGCAGGTGAGTGGACATTAGTTGGATCTAATGAATGGCAGGCCAGCTGGCCAGTGGTCAGCGGCACCGCAGTCAGTGGGTCAGTGACTTACAATTTCTTTGTTAACGGCAGTTTAATCTCTGGTTCAGGAACCACAGCTGCCATAGCCGCAACTATCAATGCTGCAAATATCCAAGGTGTAAATGCTCAGGCCGTCAGCGGCAGACTTAACATTTATTCAGATGGAAGATCAGCAGCTGATGGAACTCCAGGCGATTCGACTGGACCAGATGGGCGTGTAGTGCTTGAGAATGGAACTTCCGCTTTAAGCGCACTGGGTATCACTGCAGGTGTGTATCTTAATCCTTTACTTGAGCAACAACCACATACAAATGTGCCAACTTACAAGCGCAGTGAAAACACAGATACAGTAGGTGGTGCTGCCACAGGCAGTGTGTGGATCAAGACCACAGAACCCAACAACGGTGCACGTTGGAGAGCCAAGCGTTGGAGTACACCTACACTGTCATGGGTCAGCTATGAAGCACCTATCTATGACACGACTACAGCTGCACTTTACTTCCTTGACCGCAGCGGTGGAGGTGCAGGAATTGCAGAAGATTCACTATTCACACAGGCTAATGCCAAAGAAACTTCGGGATTTGACACTACTCCAGAAACAGTGACCTTTAGACTATGGTACAGAAACCTTGCTTTAGGTGCAGCCACAGCAATAACCAGCAATATCATCAAGTCAGGCACAATCAGTGCAGGAGCAAAATCCTTTACTATCAGCGAATCACTGAAAACCACACTGGCCTTAGACACAGCTAAATCTGTATCATTCACAGCGGTAGGCACAGCCAGTGACGCAGAACTTATGGCAGCTGCTATCAACGCAGCAGGATTTATTAACATCGTGGCTTCGGTGACTGAGGTATCTGCCACATCAAATAGATTGACCATTAGCCACACACTAGGCGGTGATTTTAGGCTAGCAGATACTTCTGGCACAGCTATAGCCAGTTCATTCACTGCCTACAACATTGACACATTGGCTGGCACAGAAAACTTTTACACTTCACAAGCAGCTGGAGAATATCTAGCTTCAGGATGGAAACCTTTGGCAGCGTCAGATCCAAGATTCGCAGCATCACCAGGCGCACCATTGAATGAGCCACAGGATGGACAGCTATGGTACAATCCAAACTTTTCAGAGGTGGATCTCATGGTACACAATGGCAACACATTCGTAGGCTATCGTCATAGCACAGCACCCTACTATGAAGCTGCTACTGCTACATTGAGAGCAGGATATCTGCCTATCGTAGCTGCTTCAAATCCCTACAAGAGTGGAGTCACTGCCAACGGAGACATATGGGTCAGCACAGCTGATCTAGAAAACTATCCAACTATCTACAGATACAACACCAATCTCAGCGACATAGCAGATCTATCACAGCGTTGGGAACTTGTGGACAACGCAGATCAGACCACAGAAGAAGGTGTGCTGTTTGCAGATGCACGTTGGAACACAGCAGGCACTTCTACCGTAGCCAGCACCATAGAAGATCTCATAACCAACAACTTCCTGGATCCAGACGCACCAGATCCCGCACTGTATCCCAAAGGCATGCTGTTGTGGAATCTACGTCGTTCAGGCGGCAATGTCAAACAGTATCAAAACAGTTACATTGACACCACTGCAGACAACCCAAGAACTTCCGCAGCCACACTGGCAGGTTCAGCATTTGTCAGCGGCAGCGGCCAAAGCATGGATGCCTATGAACCAGATCGTTGGACCACAGCTTCAGGCAACAATGAAGATGGTTCAGGATCATTTGGTCGCAAGGCACAGCGCAAGGTAGTCACACAGGCCATGAAGTCAGTGGTTGATACCAGCCAAGAAATACGTGATGAAGAGCGACGCAATTTCAACATCATAGCAGCTCCTGGCTATCCAGAACTGTTAAGCAACCTAGTGAATCTCAACATCGATCGCGGTGTAACAGCATTCGTGGTTGGCGACACACCATTGAGATTGCCTTCAGATGCTACAAGTTTAACCACATGGGGTACCAATGCCAACCTAGTCACAGACAACGGTGATGACGGTATTGTCACATATGATGAATATTTGGCAGTATACTATCCCAACGGATTTACCACTGACCTAGGCGGTTCGCCTGCAGTGGTTCCTGCCAGCCATATGATGCTGAAGACAATCACGCTAAGTGACAATGTCAGCTTCCCATGGTTTGCACCAGCAGGCACACGACGTGGTGGTATCACCAATGCCACAGCAGTGGGCTATATCGATGCTGCCACAGGTGAATTCCAAACAGTGGCGCTAAACGAAGGACAGCGTGACACACTGTATGATCTCAAGGTCAATCCAATTCCATTCTTCAACGGAATTGGCCTAGTAGCACACGGTCAAAAGACCCGTGCTAGAAATGCTTCAGCACTGGATCGTATTAATGTAGCACGTCTAGTGGTATATCTGCGCAGCCAGTTGAATAAACTAGCTCGTCCATATATCTTCGAACCCAATGACAAGATCACACGTGATGAAATCAAACAAGCAGTTGAAAGTCTGTTGTTGGAATTGGTAGGATTGAGAGCACTCTACGACTTTGCTGTTGTCTGCGATGAATCAAACAACACTCCGTCGAGAATAGATCGCAACGAACTGTATGTTGATATCGCGATTGAACCTGTGAAGGCCATTGAGTTCATCTACATTCCGTTACGTGTCAAGAACACAGGAGAAATTTAAAAATGGCAATTACATCACTGAATAATCTAGGTATCCCAACAAGCAACACAGCTGGCAGCACCCAGGTGTTGTTGATGCCTAAATTAAAATATCGCTTTAGAGTAACACTATTAGGCTTCGGTGTTGCAGCTGCCACAGAACTTACCAAACAGGTGCAGGATGTGACCAGACCCAAGGTAGCATTTGAAGAAATGACCTTGGATGTATATAACTCCAAGGTGAAACTAGCGGGTAGATACACGCTAGAAAACATTACATTGACACTGCGTGACGATGCCAGCGGACAGGTCCAGAAACTCGTGGGCCAGCAGATCCAGAAGCAGTATGACTTCATGGAACAGGCTTCAGCACGTTCTGGTATCGACTATAAATTTACCACTCGCATAGAAGTCTTAGACGGTGGTAATGGTGCACTAGCTTCAAGCACCCTTGACACCTTTGAACTGTATGGCTGTTTTGTACAAAATGCAGACTACGGTGATGCCAACTATTCAACTAATGAACACATGACTGTGGCATTGACCATTGCCTACGATAATTTGGCACAGTTTGCTGCAGGAGCAGTAGCTACAAGCCCAATTGGTGGTATTGGTGCAGCTGTAGGCAGGACAATTGGCGCAGCTGTAACAGGTGGTTCTTCGAGATAATTTTTACATCCAACAGAAAAAGCCCTTTTGGGGCTTTTTTTGTGACATAAATATTGTATGGCAAACTATTTCACAAGATTTTTACAAGGAGTCGGCGAAGGCCTCCTTACTCCTAAGGGTCAGAGTGCCAACTGGCGTCACGCTACTAAACTTTTTGTAGACGGAAACTTGAGGTTGGCACCTCGAACCAAATTTAACTATTATGTGAGATTTGAGATTGATAAAAATGTAATGCGTGTGCCTGCATTTACCAACAAGCATCATGAAGAGATCGGACTACTAGTTAAAACAGCAGAACTACCTAAATATAATTTCGACAGTGTGGTGAAAAATCAGTACAATAGGAAAAAAATAGTTTATACTAATTTCAACTACGAACCAGTAAACATCACCATGCACGATGACGCCACAGGAGTTATCAATGCGTTATGGGCTGTGTACTATGGATATTACATAGCCGATAGACAGTTGCCAGAATCGGCATTTTCAGAAACCAAATATCGTGCAGTAGATATAGAAGCTCAAGACAACTTTCGCTACGGAATGGACAATAATGTCACTGCCGGATTTTTCAAATCAGTAAGCATATACACCATGGCTCGCAGAAGATTCCTAGGATATACCTTAATTAATCCAAGAATAAAATCTTGGAGCCATGGCAGCATGGACTATGCTGCCAGTGAATTTGCAGAAAGCCAAATGACATTGGAATATGAATCTGTGAAATATTCTGCAGGACAGGTCAAGTACGACAGTCCGAAAGGATTCGCCACACTACACTATGATTCTGCACCAAGTCCTATATCAGTGGCTGGTGGTGGTGTAGCGACTCTAACAGGAGAAGGCGGGGTCTTAGACGGATTAGAACAAATTTTTGGAAATGTATCTTCAGGTGCCGCTTTTGACAGCAAGGGAGGATTCCTCAGCACAGCAATCGCATCAATCAACACCTACAAAAATTTGTCATCGCTGTCAACGGAGCAATTGGCTTCAGAAGCCATAAACATTCTCAGCAATCCGGGCAATATATCTTCTGCTATCAGCACAGTGGGTGGAGTTATTGGTGCTGCATTTCCAAAAAGTGCCAGTACAGCACCTACCACTACCGCTACTCAAAAAACGTTGATCCCTTAAAGGGTGTTTGATATGGCAACTAATTTACCCGCATTTGAAATCCAGGACAGCGCCGCAGGCACAAAACTTTATTTTGATACCTACGGCGAAGCTGGCTTGGAATTCGCAGCCAACGATGTCACGGCTGCAGTGGGTTTTTTTGAAGCTGCTGGTTTTGATACTGACGCTGCTGCCACAGTGGCTATGACTCTGCTGCGCCAGGCCAAGATAGATGCCACTCCGATTTCGCAGGTATTGGACACGCTTAAGGGATTTCCTGTGAAAACACTCAGCCAGTTAGTGTCAGAGATACTCAACAACAATCGTGTGCCTACCAGTATTCTAGGATACCGAACTGCAGATGTCAAACCTAATCAAACCAGAAACATAGCAGCCTAATGAGCAAGTTCGCACAGGGTAGATTTGAGATGAAAAACCCTGCCAAGTATGTGGGGTTGAAAACACCACTGGCACGCAGCTCTTGGGAATTTGTGTTTATGAGAATGCTGGACGAACATCCCAGTGTGCAGAACTGGGCCAGCGAAAGCATAAAAATACCATACCGAGATCCCCTGACTGGTCGAAGCACCATATATGTGCCTGATTTTTTTGTGGTCTATCAAGACAAGAATGGCGTCAAACACGCAGAAGTGGTAGAGGTCAAACCCACCAATCACACCCTAAGAGAAGCTGTGGGCAAAAGCGCCTATAATCAACAGCAGTATGTGAAAAACATGGCCAAATGGGAAGCTGCTAATGCTTGGTGCAAACAGCAGAACATACGGTTTCGCGTGATAAGTGAAAAAGACATTTTCCATCAGGGCACCAAACGAAGATAAGTATGATATGACCAAAAGATTAGAAGAACTGCTGAATCTAGATTCACCTGAAACTGCGGCAATAGTGCCTGTTGAACCACCCACGCACGAACAGGTACAGAGTCTAGATGACAGCTATCAACGAGTGGCAGAGATCACCCGCGGACTGCCGCAGATCAAAGAGCTGGATGAACTAGATGACAAAGAACTAGATGAGCTGGCCAAAAAGGCAGAAGCTGCCTATGATGATCTCATGGATCTTGGTATGAATGTTGAAGTGCGCTATGCGGGCCGTATATTTGAAGTGGCTGCCAGCATGATGGGCAATGCCATCACAGCTAAAACCAACAAGATAGATAAAAAACTAAAAAGCGTAGATCTGCAGCTCAAGAAGCTGAAAATAGACAATGATGCTGGCAATGAGCAGGACGGTGTTATCAATGGTGCTGCCTATGTAATCACGGACCGCAACGAACTGCTGAAAAAATTAAGCGGAAAAGCATAAATACTCATATGAAAACTTTTAAAGAATATCTCACAGAAAACAAAAAAGTCTACAGCTTCAAGATCAAGGTTGCTGGAGAAATTCCCAAGCATTTTCAAGACAGCGTTAAAACCAAACTTGAACGCTGCAAGATCATGACCTTTGAAAAGCTCAACACCACACCCATACAGAAACTGCCTTTGGACTTTCCAGACAAGAACAACATGGAAGTAACGGTATTTGAAGTTGTCACCGAATATCCTATTACTCCACCAGAGATAGCAGACATGATCAAAGACTGTGGAGTCACCGAAGATCTGTTCCGTGTTCGAGGCAGCAGTGAGCCCACAGAAATGGACCAGCTGCTGTTGGATAATGAGCCCACAGGTGAAGCGGTGTTGGACGAACAGGACATGGACAAAGGCACAGGCAAGATCAAACACAAAGACTATTTTGGTGATGATTTCAACAAGGGTTTTCTAAAAGATTTAAACAAAGCTGCCAAGGATCGCAAGAAAGAGGGCATGAATATGGAATATAAACTGCCTAAGGGCAAACAAGACAAAGCAGGTGCTAAAAGCGCCTTAGGGAGTTAATACATGGATTTCAATCAATTAATGGCTCGCATGCGCGAACTGGATCAACCTACCAATGAAGGTGGGTGTGGCATGGATTCACCAATGCCTCCTCCAATGAGCATGCCGCCTGCTAAACCAGATACGCCGCCACCAAGCATGAACATCAGTTTAAATGCACAAGGCATGGACAACATTGAACAGCTGATGAAGTTAGTGACCAAGGTCAATCCTGAAATGGACAAACCTCCTATGCCCGCAATGATGCCGCCCACTATTTCTATTGAACCCATGGACAAGCCTGCAGGCATGCCTCCATTGGGCGGCCTTGGCGATCTAGACAAGGGTCCGCTAAAGATGCTGCCTGATCTAGACAGCGACAACGATGATATGCCAGGCGGAGAAATGGATAAAGATGGACCCAGTGATGATATGCCTATCAAAGGTCTAGATCGTGATGATGACGGTGATCATGACATGGATGACCATGACGCAGAGAAAAAAGACAAGGACGAAGCGTTTGGTAATTCAGTGGATGATTCAGAACCAGAGGTGACACCAATCAGTGATATTCTCAACAAGGGCGACGATCTCAACAAACCTAAAAAGAGTTTCAGCGGCAAGCCTTATCGTGGTGACAATCCCATGGCAGCTGGAGCATTTGAAAACAAAGAACAATTAAGGGCCAGCATCAAAGAAGAACTGCTTCAAAGACTGGCTGAAGCCAAAGGAGCCAAATAATGTCAGGGTTTAAAATTTCTACTGAGTCTTTAAGACCAGAATTTTATCAAGTGGTGCTTACACTCAGCGGTGGCACAGGCACATATCCCACAGCAGATGGCAATGACAACGGTGCTGTGTGTCCACAAGACCATAGCGCATTTACAACAAAACCAACCACTCTGGCACTTGGGCGTCGTGTGGCAAGAGCACATCAACGATTTTTAGCTATCATTGAAAATCTTTCTAAGTATGCAGATGCACAGATTCAAGACGTGCAGTTTACCAGTGCCGGTGCAACAGTAGCAGATAATCAAGCAACAGCGGTAACATTCACAGTGAGATATGATCGTGGTGGGGCAAAAAACGCAGGTACATCAGAGGGTGTATTAGGAGGAACTAGATCAGAAGTTGGCTCTCCGTTTCAATTTACACCTACCTCAGGGGGTGCTGTGACCATAGATTCTACACTCAAGGCTTTGAGATATCAGATTGGTCAAGCCATTGGCAGAACTAATTATGTGAAAAGCATGCGGGTGTTTGATGGTACTCAAGGTGCAGAAATCCAAGAATCATTAACCGTTACACTGCCAGAAACTATCGGTGATATCTATGATGACGTTGCAGTAAGTTTAGTTGATGCAGCAGAAACCATAGACAGTTAATTTTTATAAACAAACCAAATAGGCTCTCCGGAGCCTATTTTTTTCAGTAAATAAACATATGGGAAAATCACTAGACGGCGTTCTGATCAAAAAGGCTCATGCCCAGACCAGATACACCTTGGAAGAAGTCAAGCATCTAGAACTGTGCCTTGACCCGGTCACGGGACCTTTGTATTTCTGCAGCAATTTTTTAAAAATACAGCATCCTACTCGTGGCGCTATAAACTTTGACCCCTATGAATACCAAGAAAGACTGTTGAAATCCATACATACAAATAGGCAGTGCATAGCCATGCTGCCTCGCCAGATGGGCAAGACCACCTGTGCCACTGGCTACCTACTTTGGTACACCATGTTTGTGCCAGACTGTCAGGTGTTGATAGCTGCGCACAAATACGAAGGCGCCAAAGACATCATGGATAGATATCGGTTTGCCTACGAGAATCTGCCTGACTTTGTGCGAGCAGGAGTGTATTCATACAACAGAAACACCATTGAATATGACAACGGGGCTAGAATACAGGCCACCACAACCACTGAAAACACAGGCCGTGGTAAATCTCTTTCATTAATCTACTGTGATGAGTTTGCGTTTGTGCAGCCTCCAGAAAAGGCCAAAGAGTTTTGGACAGCATTGAGCCCCACACTGGCCACTGGCGGTAAGTGCATAATAACATCGACACCAAACTCGGACGAAGATCAGTTTGCGCTGATCTGGGCAGAAGCCAACAAACGTTTTGACGAGTTTGGCAACGAAGCAGAAGTGGGCCAGAACGGATTTGCTTCATACACCGCACACTGGTCTGAACATCCTGACAGAGATGAAGCATGGGCCAATGTAGAACGTTCAAAGATAGGGGAAGAACGCTTTAGACGTGAGTTTGAATGTGAATTCTTGATCTTTGATGAAACACTGATCAACTCTGTGAAATTGATAGAACTGGCTGGCACTGACCCTGTGATGACCATGGGGCAGACACGTTGGTACAAAGAAATAGATCCCAAGGCCACTTACCTAGTAGCACTGGACCCCAGCCTAGGCACAGGTGGAGACTATGGTGCCATACAGGTCTATGAAATGCCTACAATGACACAGGTAGCAGAGTGGCATCACAATCAAACTCCTGTGCAACAGCAGGTCAAACACATGCGGGAGATTTTGCGATACATACACGATCGAGGAGAGGATCTAGGTGGTGTGCCGCAGATCTACTTTTCTGTTGAAAACAACAGCCTCGGTGAAGCTGCGCTGATTGTGATCAACGACATAGGTGAAGAAAACTTCCACGGTTTATTTCTCAGCGAACCCATACGCAAAGGGCACATACGCAAGTTTCGCAAAGGATTTAATACCACGCATCGAAGTAAAATCACTGCCTGCAGCCAGCTGAAAAACCTCATAGAAACCAATAAAATGAGCTTGAAGTCAAAGCCCTTGATCAGTGAATTAAAAACTTTCGTAGCCACTGGTCTAGGATTCAAGGCCAAGAGCGGCGAGCACGACGACCTTGTAAGCTCGACACTGCTGATCATACGCATGGCAGACGTGCTGGCAGACTGGGATCCGCTGATCTATGACAAAATGACAGAAAAGATATCCGAAGAAGCCATGCCTATGCCGATCTTTGTTAGCATGGGCCTTTGATAAATACACTTATGGACGCAAGAAACAACATAGCTACAGATTTATTCTACAAGGTACGCAGCCGCTTTTCTGGCCTGAAATTAGGCGCAGAAACCGGAGAGATCACTATCAATCCCGAAGAAGCACGCTTCTTTGATTTTGACTACATGGAAGGAAAAACTGCCATAGGACATGTCAGTATCAGCCTCGCAGAACCCAATTCCATGAAGGTGTATTTTAGCCATGGTATTTCTGAAGGCATGGACGACAAACAAAAAACCAACTGGTACGGATTCTTGAAAGAACTGCGCCAGTTCGCAAAACGCAGGCTGTTAAGTTTTGACACTAGAGACATTGCCAAAGATAACCTAGATCGCAGGGACTACGAATTTCTAGTGCAGAATTCACAGCCCAAACAGACCAAATCAGACACTATACAAAAATCAGTTGGAGAAAGCATGATGGCAGAAAGCACAATGTATGGCAGCAGAACCATGAGCTACCAAAAATTAATGGATACCAGACTAATCATCAAACACAATCAAGCAGTGATGGATGAAACTCAGCCTGGTGCAAGAACACGCCACATAGGTGCGCTGTTTGTTGAAAACCAAGACGGTGAGCGATTTAAATATCCATTCATACATCTAGCAGGTGCCAGAGCCATGCAGCGACATGTGGCCAACGGCGGCGTGCCCTACGATGATCTAGGCAAAAGCATCATTGGCATGAGTGAAGAAATCGCACAACTTAAGAGCTTTGGCAATTACGTGGTGCGCAATGACCTTATGAATTCAGACACAAACTCAGTGGTAGAAAGATCAACCACATACCTAAATCAACTGCGTGAGCAGATCAAGGCCATCAGCAAGCAGAGTCACTATGAAGCTTACAGAGAAAATTTCCAGGCCTATGACAGTGAAGATATTCCACAGGACGTGGTAGAAGATTTCAAAGAAAAATTCACTGTGAGATCATTCAAAGAAGATATTGTAAATGTGTTTCCTGTCTTGTACAGACTGATGAAAGAGGACGACACCATAGGCTATGACGACATAGTCGAGCTTACACAACAAGAACTACAAAACGAAGATGTAGAAATAGGCCAAGAAGACTACGATCCTTTCGGCAAATTTGAATCGTGGGTGATGGCACTAGGAGAAGCCAGTGCAATCACTTCAGAAGATCCAGAAGAACAGGCCACTGCTGTACAGGCTCTACAAGAATTGGTAGGTCAGCATTTCCCCGCAGGCGTAGATGGCACCAATGCCATAGAAAGCCTCAAAGGCATCATAGAAGACCCAGAGCTTTACAAACGCATACAGGCACAGGCCGCAGAAGACGCAGATTCCTGCGTTAGGCCATTAGTAAAAGATTGGCTCGAACTCAATGCTCCAGAAGCCTTGGAGCAGTTAGATTTTGGTGACATGGTCGATGAGCCGGAAGCAGCCCAAGGAGGTGACCAACCTGCCCCGGAAGAAGAACCAGCAGCAGTAGATCCAGCAGCAGCACCAGCCGAAGAGCCAGTACCACAGGAGGCCATAGATCCAGACAATCCTAGGGACTATGAAAGACCCGCTATTGACCGGAAAAAAGCAGGCCAAGAACCTTTAACAATGAAAGACATTGAATACAAAGACGATAAACCTAAACGTGATTTTCAAAAGAGAAAAGAAAGGCTAAACACTGAAGAACTGGCAGAATTTATCCAATCATTTTATGATAGAGGCACAGGAACATTTCCTAAAGGTCCAGAAGGTGTTGCAATCATGGTAGGTAAAAAGTTTGGAGAACAGGCTGAACAAGTTGCCCGTAAGTTTGTAGAGCGTATGGCTCCACAACAAACCACTGATAATAATCCTGAACTACAAGAATTGGCCCGTATTAGGGAATTGGCAGGCTATTAAAGTTTCGTCGCAGTTGGATCGGGCACTTAGGTGCCCTTTCTTTTGGCGAGACACAATTAAAATAAACACAGATAATCATTGACCTTGATAAATAAAAAGCGCATAATAAATCATGTGCATAAGGCATATAAACATTTTAGGCATAACACAAGGAGGCATATAAAATGGCAACACTAGCAGAAATCCGTGCGAAACTTCAAGAAGCACAATCAAAGTCCACAGGACAGTCCACCGGCGGTGGAGACAACGCAATTTACCCACACTGGAACATGCAAGAAGGCAAGGAAGCGGTCATCCGTTTGCTACCCGATGGCAACTCTGCCAACACATTTTTCTGGGTAGAACGTGCGATGATCAAACTGCCATTCGCCGGTATTAAAGGTGAAACTGATTCACGTCCAGTGCAGGTACAGGTTCCCTGCGTGGAAATGTACAATGATGGCACAGCCTGTCCAATCCTCGCAGAAGTGCGTGGCTGGTTCAAGGATAAGAGTCTTGAAGAAATGGGTCGTAAGTATTGGAAGAAGCGTTCATACATATTCCAAGGCTTCGTGGTTGAAGATCCAATCAAAGAAGACAAGTTGCCAGATAATCCTATCCGTAGGTTTATAATTGGTCCTCAGATCTATAACATCATCCGCTCCGCATTAATGGATCCAGAGTTGGATGAATTGCCAACAGACTATCTCAAAGGTCTTGACTTCCGTATCGCAAAAACATCAAAAGGTGGATTCGCTGACTACTCTACATCAAAGTGGAGCCGCAGAGAACGTGCTTTGAGCGATGTGGAAAAAGCTGCCATTGACACACATGGCCTGTTTGATCTCAGCGGATTCCTTCCAAAGAAACCCACAGATGTTGAACTAAAGGTTATGAAAGAAATGTTTGAAGCATCAGTTGATGGCGAAGCCTACGACATGGATCGTTGGGGACAGTATTTCAAACCTGCTGGCATGGGCCAGGCCACAGGTGATCCCAATAAGGCCACTACTAGGTCAGCCGCAGTTGATGAAGATGCAGATGACACACCTGCTCCTAAAGCAGCACCAGTGAGTGCTCCAGCAGCACCTGCTGCCAACGCTGAAGGTGCCAGTCGTGCGCAAGACATTCTTGCGATGATTCGGAACCGTCAAAAGCAATAAAAATAAACTAGAAGAGTGCGAGTAAGTCTCGCACTCTCTTTCACATCTCTGGAGAACAACAATGGCAAAACTAACTAAACTTGTAAAAGTAAATGAAAACATCAGCATCAATCGTTATGACAACGGTTGGATGGTCGAGATCGGCGGTCGCGATAAAAAAGAAGAATGGAAAACTACCAAAACTCTTTGCAACACTGAAGAAGAATTAATTGTGCTAATCAAAGAATACAACGCAATGGATCTGGACAACTAATATGGCAAAAGCATTTGATATTTCTAAATTTAGAAGGTCAATCACTAAGAGCATCGAAGGTCTAAGTATTGGCTTTAACGATCCTGTAGATTGGATCTCAACCAACAACTTCGCATTAAACTATCTGATCAGCGGAGATTTCTACAAGGGTATTCCCTTGGGCAAGGTTACTGTGTTTGCTGGTGAAAGTGGTGCTGGCAAATCATTTATCTGTGCAGGCAATCTGGTAAAAAACGCACAGGCCTCGGGTATCTTCCCCATACTGATTGACACAGAAAACGCTCTAGACAAAGACTGGTTAGAAGCACTGGGAGTAGATACATCAGAAGATAAACTGATGAAACTAAACATGGCCATGATCGATGACGTGGCTAAAACCATTGTGGAGTTCGTGGCAGAATACAAGGCCATGGACGAAGCTACCCGCCCTAAGATCTTGTTTGTGATTGACAGTCTAGGAATGTTACTGACTCCCACTGATGTCAATCAGTTTGAAGCCGGGGATCTCAAAGGTGACATGGGCCGTAAGCCTAAAGCACTAACAGCATTGGTTCGTAACTGTGTCAACATGTTTGGCAGTTTGAACATAGGGCTGGTATGTACTAATCATACCTATGCCAGCCAAGACATGTTTGATCCCGATGACAAGATATCAGGCGGACAAGGTTTTATCTATGCGTCAAGCATTGTAGTGGCCATGCGCAAACTGAAACTTAAAGAAGATGAGGATGGCAACAAGATAAGTGAAGTCAAAGGCATACGTGCTGCCTGCAAGGTAATGAAAACACGTTACGCTAAACCATTTGAATCAGTACAGGTAAAAATTCCATATGAAACAGGTATGAACCCCTACAGTGGCTTGGTAGATCTGTTTGAAGCCAAAGGCATGTTGAAGAAAGAAGGCAACAGTCTAGTTTATACCACTGCCGACGGTGAAATTATCAAACAGTTCCGCAAGGCATGGGAACGCAATGATAATCTTGGCCTTGACAAGGCCATGACCGATGTATCAAAACACGGTGAAAAATCCATTTCTGAGATAACTACTACAGTTGACCCAGACTTGGAGGAAGCCTAATGAAAGAAGATTTAATCGCTGATATATGGAATGTAGTGATTGGTCATATCCCAGAAAAACAAAGAGCTGACGTAGCTGCAGATTTTGTTAACACACTGATGGACTATGGTATAAAAGATTCGGTGTTAGAATCACTGCAAGGAGTGGATCCCTATCTCGACGACGCCATTGAGTACGCTATCGATGGAGAGGAAATCGAAGAAGACTATGAAGACGATGAGGAATAAATGAATTGGTATGATCGTGTTTCTAAGGATATTTCTAATATCCCTGATGCTGTGGCCTATTATGAAGCTGAATTAATCTCAGCAAAACAAGATGTTCGCGTAGCGGGAAACATCGAGAAAGCCTCTGCGCAGATGCCTGGCATCGTAGAAACACGTTTCAATCAACTGCAGGAAATAGAAGGTATATTAGAATACCTAAATATTGAATTACGCAGACTGCGCAGCCAACACTTTCGCAAGTATCTTGAAAACTACCAGCGACAATTGAGTTCCAGAGACTGTGAAAAGTTTGTGGAAGGCGAAGCGGATGTGGTAGACTTTGAAAAGATCATCAATGACTTTGCCTTGCTGAGAAACAAGTGGTTGGGCATAATCAAGGCCCTTGATATCAAACAATGGCAGTTATCCAATATCGTTAAGCTGCGCACTGCTGGACTAGAAGACGCCACACTTTAAATCATTAAATTATGTGCGCAGATAAATATCTGCATGAAAATAGTATTAGTCACCGGAGGATTCGATCCTCTACACTCTGGGCACATAGCCTATTTCAAAGCGGCACGAGCATTAGGCGATCAACTGATCGTGGGACTTAATTCTGACGATTGGTTAATTCGTAAAAAAGGCCGTGCTTTCATGCCCTGGAACGAACGACTGTGCGTAATTAATAATCTTGCCATGGTCAATGAAGTCTATACCTTTGACGACGAGGACGGCTCTGCCAAACAGTTTATACGTCAGGTCAGAGCACACTATCCCGATGCTGAATTAATCTTTGCTAACGGCGGCGACCGAACAGCAAAAAATATTCCTGAAATGGATGTGATAGATAACAACTTGCTTTTTGAATTTAGTGTAGGCGGCGAAGATAAAAAGAATTCAAGCTCTTGGATTCTTGAAGAATGGAAAGCCCCTAAAACAGAACGCCCTTGGGGCTACTATCGCGTGTTGCATGAAAATCACAAAGAAGTAAAGGTCAAAGAACTTACTGTAGAAGCTGGACAATGTTTAAGCATGCAGAGACATCAAGATAGAGCAGAACATTGGTTTGTGGCAGAAGGCACAGCTGAAGTTTATACAATTAATAATAGCACAGATCATGAACTACTTGGGGTGTTTCATAAACACCAAAATTTGTTCATTGCAAAAACGCAGTGGCATCAACTATGTAATCCATCTCACGAACCTTTAAAAATTATAGAAATTCAATATGGTAATAATTGCATAGAAGAGGACATAGAACGCAAATGAAAGTATTTGTTGGCTATGATATCAGAGAAGACATTGCCTTTCAGGTCTGTGAATATAGTATTCTAAAACATCAACCCACAGCGCAAGTTATTCCCTTAAAACAAACAGCACTACGAGACAGTGGAGTATATACCAGAGCAGTGGATTCTCTTAGCTCAACTGAATTTACTTTCACAAGATTCCTGGTTCCTTATTTCGCAGACTATCAAGGATGGGCAGTATTCGTTGACTGTGATTTTGTATTCACTGCAGATGTTGCAGAAATGTTTGCCAAGGCAGATGATCGTTACGCTGTGATGGTAGTCAAACATGACTATACCCCCAAAGAAGGTGTCAAGATGGACGGATGTAAACAATTGCCGTATCCTAGAAAGAACTGGAGCTCTGCAGTATTATGGAATTGTGCGCATCCCGCAAATAAACAAATCACTCCAGATGTTGTAAATTCACAAACAGGTGAATATCTACATAGATTCCAATGGCTTGATGACACAGAGATAGGTAGTCTTAACCCTGAATGGAACTGGTTAGCAGGTTGGTATCATGAGCCTCGTGACGGTGTACCTAAAGCCATACACTATACAGAAGGCGGACCTTGGTTCGCTAACTATAGACGCTGTGATTATCACAAAACATGGAAGCAGTACCTGAAAGAGATGTTAAAATGATTTTTTTAAGTAAAGACGGTGAGGATCCCTATATCAATATGTTAGCGCAAGGCAGCGGCGCTAAAATTACAAATACTGAAGACTTTGACTATGCTGCGAGTACAGCCCCAATTGTGTTGCGAGGAATCCTTAAGAAAAAAATTATACACCGTTGTATTAAAGATGGTAGATTATTCTACTACATGGATACCGGATACTTCGGTAATGAAATTACAGCAACAAATCCCAATGGTTGGAAATACTGGCACAGAATAGTCAAGAATGATCTACAACATACCTCTATTATAAAAAGATCAGATGACAGATTCAAACATTTCAACAAAACAATCACACCCTGGAAAAAATCAGGAGCAAAGATATTGATAGCCAAACCCGATGATAAGCCAATGAGATTCTATGATTATGATATGGATCTATGGTTGACGAATGTCATAGATACTATTAAACAACACACTGACAGGCCTATAGAGGTTAGAGATCGTGCAGCCAAACGCATTGATAGAATACAGCACAGCACACTACAACAGGCACTGGATGATGATGTATTTGCACTGGTAACTTTCAACAGTGTGGCCGCTGTGGAATCTGTGTTTCACGGTATTCCCGTATTCACGCTGGCCCCCACCAATGCAGCTGCACCTATGGGATCACAAGACCTTTCACTGATAGAAACACCTTGCTATCCTGATCACGATGAAGTATATCGCTGGGCCTGTCATTTGGCCTATGGTCAATTTCACAACAGTGAATTGCGCAACGGCAAGGCCATGGAGATGCTGCTTAATGGAAATTGATGATACATCTTGGGAAGCAATCTTTAGAAAAAGTATCCCCGGTACTCCTCCTCCTATATTTAGAGGCATTATCAAGAGAAAATCAATACTTGCTTGTATAGAACGAAGTGAAGATTTTTATTATACCGATACCGGATACTTTGGAAATTTTGTAAGCCAAGGAAACCCTGGAGGAAAAAAATTACATCATAGAATTGTAAAAAATGAACTACAAAAATCTACATTGGAATCAAGACCGGCAGACAGGTGGCAAGCACTGGTCAAAGGTGATGAAAGACTGCGCTGGCCGGGGTGGAAGAAAAACGGAGACAAAATTTTACTAGTTGTTTCAAATCCTAAATCATGTCACTACTTTGGATATGAAATGCCGCAGTGGTTAGATGACACAGTTCGCACATTAAAACAACACACTGATATGGAAATCATAGTTAGAAACAAGGGATCAAGAGCTGCAAGGAATCATGACAGCATTTATCACGCATTAGATCAGGGCATATTCGCCACAGTTGTATTCAACAGCATTGCTGCCATTGAATCAATTGCATACGGTGTGCCTGCATTTACAACCGTGCCTTGTGCTGCCACTCCGTTGTCTCTGACCGATCTATCTAAAATTGCCACACCGTGGTATCCAGACCCCGCATTAGTTGCGCAACACTGCCACTCTTTAGCCTACGGCCAATATACCCACGAAGAAATAGCCAACGGCACAGCATGGAAATTACTTAACAAATGAAACTATTACTCAACGACAAAGAAATAGCAAGATTCTTAATTGAATTAGTAAACGTAAGAGACGCCTGTGCGCACATTGAATATAATGAGCGCCACACCGCCGGAATGATAGAATACGTAATAGACACTAGAGATAAACCTAAGTTCAAACTTGAAAAACATAGTGTTAAATTTCAACAAAAGATTACGCAAGGGGTACGACGAGATCTAAAAATTTGGATGGATCAAATAAATCAACAGATCAGTAATCATAAAGAATATTATTATAAAAATATACATAAAAACATAAATGCTTTCATTGACAGGCTAGGTGAAGATCAAATTTTAAAACTTTATCGATCACATCCAAAACAGTATTTTATAAAAACTGTTGGATTGCAAATTGATTCTTCTGCGTCGATGATTAGAAGAAAAGATTTTTTCGACAGCAAAGAAGATTGTTTGTTGAGAAATACAGTAGGTAATGAAAGTATAATAGTTGATAAAATTGACAACGGTCTGCCTTTTTGGTTTATTGACAGCGGCTACACAAATTTTGTTGAGCCAAACAAAAAATGGCATAGGCTAACCAGAAACCATCTACATTTTAACAATCAATTTGTTGCTCCTGTGGACAGATTAAAAAATTTTGTAGAATTTCCTCGCCCATGGCGCCGAAATGGCAATACCATACTCATAGTAGAACCTGGAGAATTTGCAGCTGGCATCATGCACGTTAAAGCTAAATCTTGGGGCGAACAAGTAGCTGATGAATTAAAAAAATACACAGATCGTCCTATAGAATTTAGATCTAAAACAAATAAAAAAACACGCACTAGCTTGTACCAACAGGTATTAAACGGAGACTATTACTGCACCATCAGTATCAACTCTAACAGTGCTGTGGAATCTATATGGGCTGGTGTACCTGCTATCACCCTTGACAAACACGTAAGCAATGCAGTGACAAGAAATAGGCTGGATCAAATAAATGATTTATATTATGGTCCTTTAGGAGATTGGTTGGCATGGTTAAGTTATTGTCAATTCACCTATGACGAATTAATGGATGGTACTGCATTAGATATAGTCAGACAATATCACGATGTCTAAACTCACAGCCGTGGCATATTATGCGGGCATACCTCCTAATAATTCAAATGTTGAAAAGCCTATGATACTTGATTATTTCTGTCAAGGAGTAACAATCGCAGGTGATCATGCAATCGCCCATAGGGGTCTTAATGCTTTACCCTGTGATGTAGCACTTATACAAGGATTCGTACATCAGCATGGTAAGTCTGCTTCTCATTTACAGTTGAGACAAGATGCCGTTGATTTGCAAAAGAAAAATAACAAACGCTCCCTGATAGTTGATAGCAATTTATTTTTGTATGTGAACAAATCAAATCCACTGCATTATTTGAGGTACAGTTTTGACGGCGTTTTTCCTACCACAGGATTTTATTTTGATAAAGATATCGATCCCACACGCTGGCAAAAAATCAGTGATAATTTGAATATAAGATTGAAACCTTGGAGACCATCTGGTAATCACATACTGCTGTGCCTACAACGCAACGGTGGGTGGAGCATGCAGGGACTGGGCAGTGTAGAGTGGTTGAATCAAACCATAAACAATATTAGAAAATATTCTGATAGACCAATATTTGTAAGGACTCATCCCGGAGATAAAAAAACCAAAATTAACAACCTAACACATAAAAATGTTTTTTTAAGTGTCAAAGAAAAACTCACTGAAGATCTTGTTAATGCTTGGGCCACTGTGGTATATAACAGCAGCCCCAGTGTGGCAAGTGCCATCGAAGGAATACCTGTGTTTGTCACAGACCCCCAACCTCGAAACAGTCAAAGTTTTGAAATAGCAAACACTGATATAAGTAAAATTGAATCACCTACATTATTTGATAGACAGTCTTGGCTTGAAAAACTGTCCATGTGTCATTGGAATTTTGCAGAATTACAGTCAGGTGAGGCTTGGAATTTTTTTAAGAGGTATATATGAGATTAATGCAGAATGGATGGTACGTGCCGGATGACGATAAGAAAATCAGTTTTGTTCTAGAAAATGACACTGATAAAAGTAGTCCATCATATGAGGGGAAATTCAGAATGCAGATCCTGGAACATCTACCCAACAAAAGAACATTCATTGACGTTGGAGCTAATGTCGGCATCTGGAGTTATCCTTTCATAGGCAAATTCAAAACCATCGTAGGCTATGAACCCTCGAAACAAAACATAGAATGTCTACAAGCGAATGTAGGCACAGCTATTGATATCAGAACCAAAGCCGTGGCTGACTTCGAAGGTACAGCTGACTTTCATCAAGCTGGAAAGAATTGTGGTGACGGAAAATTGTGCAGAGAGGGCATAGCAGCTTCCTACTCCGTTCCAGTTGTGAAATTAGACAATGAAAATTTATCTCATGTAGATCTTATAAAAATTGATGTCCAAGGATGGGAATTTGAAGTGCTTAAAGGTGCGGCAAATTTAATTAAATCCCAACAGCCTTGGGTGATTTTCGAAGTCAATCAGGACATAGATGAGTGCTGCTGGTTCATGGAAAAGTTAAAATACGAAACAATTTACACAAAAAGCAAAAGAGTTTTTCTCTGGGCACCGAAGTCTGGACACAATGCACCTGCAGATAAATCACAGTTTGGAAGATACTTGGGACCGGGGCCGTATGCTGCTAGATTTGGCGGGTAATTATTTCCAATAAGATTCAGTACGCTGGACCTTTAAATCTTCAGATTTACTACGACCAAGATTCTTTCTTGAACCTTTGAGATGATCTAACCATGCTCCCCAGTCGCTGTTAATCAAGGGATGTCCCTCACCTGTGCTGCTGCGCACATGTGGTTTAAGATCATGTAGGTGTGCAGCCCAGTCTGTCTGTTTCATATGTGGAAACTTCACACGCACTGCATCAAACACAAAACTGTCATGCCATTCATCTAACAAAAAGATGCCGTTTTCTGCTTCATCGTACATGCGTTGGAACTCAACTAAAAAATCCTGCACATTCTGTGATCTCAAATTCATAGCATACAGGCCGCACTCTGAATATTTGCCTTTCCTACCTAAGTAACATAGCTCACTGTGCGCAGGAATCATTCTATATAGATCTTTCAGTGTGATAGGACTGTGGCAGATGGTGTCAGCATCCATCCAGACTAAAATATCAGCATCTGTTTCTCGAGCACAATCAAAGATGGCATAAACCTTGTGTGCAAATCTCACAGCATGCCATTTAAATCCCTTACCGGCATCTTTTCTCTGAGATCTCACAGGATCTGCCGAAACATCACCATTGGCCTTGGCAACATTTCGCCAACGATTCTTAAATGCCATGAGATCCGGAAGCTCTTCTAGTCTTTTAAGTGTGACATGACTGTGATCTCGTATGGCTGGGTTACAGGCCTCTGGATAAATGTGTAGTACTACTTCAACAGGCCAATTTTCACAAAAGGTGTTGATCATCTTCTGACCATACTTTTTCAATCCTTCCTCATGAAAGGTAGTGACCACTGCTATTTTCATTTCATTTTTTCCCAAACGTGATAAATTCCATGCACACTTGTACACCCCCAGCTGCTTCGATAAAAAGGTTTTGATAAATTTCTTGGTATGACTTCATTGCCTTCCACAAACACTGTTGATTTATGTCTTTGCCAAAATTCTTCCAATTTATCTAAATGGTTCACTTGATTAAGGTCAATGAATATGACACCAATCTGTGCCAATGTATTTAAATCATTGAAATTTTCTTTGTAAATTAAGTTTCTTGCCTTAATCTCGGGAGGGTGTTCGTCAATCACAAAAACGTTGGTGCAAATTTCCAATAGTTGATCAAGATAGCCGAATGCCTTGCCCACAACCAGAGCATTTTCTATATATCCCGATAATTTTTTTAGTCTTTTTGCAAACTTGGCCATAGAATCATTAAATACTCAGTTATTTATCAACTTTATGCGCTTCAAATTATATAGACAATATGGTGCCCTTAACAGCACGGCGGTCTTTGATGCCTTCGCACAAGGTGTGCAGCGTGTTGGCCATCAATGTGTGGAAGATCATGAAGATGTGGCAGTGATTTGGTCAGTGTTATGGGCAGGTAGGATGGCGAAAAATCGAGAAATATATGAACAATGCCTTGCCAATAAAAAACCAGTTATTATAATTGAAATTGGTAATTTAAAGAGAGGTCGCACCTGGCGACTGTCGTTGAACCACATCAACAGTCTTGGAGAATTCGCCAACACCGATGAGCTAGACTTCACTAGACCAAAAAAAATGGGAATATATCTCAAAGAAAGACCAGCCAACCCAAGGCCAGACATACTGATAGCCTGCCAACATGCACAAAGCCTCCAATGGCAGGGCATGCCGTCTATGAAATCTTGGACGGAAAACACAATTAGGAAAATTCAATCATTTTGTACAAGGAAAATCACAGTAAGACCTCATCCAAGGTCACTGTTTGCCATTGAAATGCCTGGAGTGACCATGGAACGCCCCAAACAGATACCAGGCACCTATGATGATTTTGACATAGACTATAATTATCACTGTGTAATTAATCACAACAGCGGTCCAGCTGTGCAAGCAGTTATTCAAGGTGTGCCTGTGCTGTGTGATTCCTCAAGTTTAGCCGGTGAATTGTCCTTTGATTGGTCCCAGATTGATAAACCTATTCTGCCAGATAGAGAGGAATGGTTTCTACGCCTTTGTCATACTGAATGGACTGTGGAAGAAATCTGTCAAGGCACACCATTAGCAAGGCTGATTTCAAAAATCTCTTGACTTCAGTATAAAAACCCATTATACTGTATAAATGCTAACATCTATCTTCACGGAAGACATATTTTTATTATTTCTCGAGTTGGTGTCTGTTGGAAAAATTAAACTACAGCATCACGACTCTTCTCCGGTTGAAAGTTTTTACCAAAAAATCAGCCAGGACCAACCACTGACCAAAAATCAAGCTGATTACGTGGTGAAAATCTTGCAGAAATATCAGGCCCAGGCTGCTCGTGCAGGAGTTGATTACACTGAAGACCTGAAAAATCCTCAATGGAAGCTGCCTTTTCGCATACTTGATCTGTCTAAACGTATCTACGTAGAACGGACCGAACAAGGAGAACTAGAGGTATGCGTTAAATTCCCTTATCAACTGAAAAAAGAGTTTGACGAACAGATAAATTCATACCAACTGACCGCAATGATGGCCAATAATTGGGACGCTGAACAAAAAATCCGCAGACTGAGTCTTTATCATTTTAATCTTGTTGCCCTGTATGACTTTGCCACACGTAATCAGTTTGAAATAGATGACAGCTTCATCAACGTGCTGGCAGACATTGAAGAAATTTGGCAAAATCAAGACGAAATTTTGCCTACCTGTGGAAGACATGGCAATCGCGTAGAGTTATTCAACGCCAGTGAAGAAACTCAAATCTGGTGGAAAATGAATGGTACTGGCCACTGGGACAAAGACCTCATGTTGGCTAAAAGTATGGGCTATCTTTTTAGAGAACCTGCAAATAGCACGATAGAAAAAATAGCTGCATCTCCTTCAAATCATTTTTGGATAAAACACAATAGAGATTTTTTTCATTTGTATAAATGTACTAGAGGCAAGACTGCAGTAATACTAGACCGCACGGGTGATTCACTGGATTGGTTGAAGAAATTTGTTCATGGTGCTGTGGAGGCAGGCCTAGATCCACAGGAGATAAAGGTATGTTTCCGTGAAAATAAACACAGTGATACAGGTATCAACGAATGGATTAGATCAGCAAACGTTGGAGGCAAGGTTGAGGCAGGTCGGCTACTGATTTTTGAAACACGGCCTGCCAAGTGGTTGTTTAAAGATATAAATGATGTTACACTGTTAGTTACCAATCATATGTTTCCACCTACTAACGTCATGGCCAAGGACTGGTTTTTAAGTCATCCATGTGTGATATATCTAGGAGACATAAAGCCATCAGAACAAAAAGGACAAAAAATTGTCGAGCTGTAAACTGATAATAAGAGATGAAGTCAACATCAAGTTTGAAGGTCTCAGCGTAGAGACTCGACGCAAGATAGTGAACAAGCTCAAGTACGATCTGCCTTATGCACGTCACATGCCCGCTTATAAACTGGGCAGATGGGATGGTACCAAGACCTATTTCGGCATCGGTGGCACAGGATATCTTGCACATCTTGATGTGATACTGCCTATCATTGAAGACAGTGGCTATGAACTTGACATAGAAGACCAAAGGTCACTGCATAAATTTACATTTGAACCAGTAACAGAAAATTATTGGGCAGACAAAGGCAAAACTTGGCCTCAAGGGCACACAGAAGCAGGCACACCTATCACACTGCGCGACTATCAATATGCCGTGATTAATAAATTTTTAGAAAATCCACAGGCTCTGCAAGAAGTGGCCACAGGTGCCGGTAAAACCATAACCACTGCCACTCTCAGCCATCTCTGTGAACCATATGGTCGCACCATGGTAATCGTGCCCAACAAGAGCTTGGTGGTACAGACTGAAGAAGACTACCGCAATCTTGGTCTAGATGTTGGTGTGTACTTTGGTGATAGAAAAGAACTAGGAAAGACGCATACAATCTGTACCTGGCAGAGTCTCAATGTGCTGGAAAAGAAGAGTCACGACGAAGCAACGATGACATTGGCCGAATTCTGTGAAGACGTAGTGGCAGTTATAGTAGATGAAGTGCATCAGGCCAAGGCAGATGTGCTGACTAAACTGCTGACACAGAATTTTAGAAACTGTGCCATACGCTGGGGACTCACAGGAACAGTGCCCAAAGAAGCATGGGAATATCAAGGCATACTTGCCAGTATAGGTCCTGTGATCAATCAAGTGTCTGCCCATGACTTACAGAACAAAGGAGTGTTAGCACAGTTGAATATCAATGTGCTGCAGACCACAGATGTTCAAGCATTCACATCGTTTCAAGAAGAATACACCTTCTTGGTCACAGATGACACACGACTAGCTTGGATCGCAGACAAGATCACTGCGATATCTGCCACGGGCAATACCTTGGTGCTGATTAATAGAATAGACACAGGTAATAAATTGATCACTCTGATGCCCCAGGCGGTGTTTGTCAGTGGTGGTATGAAACTAGACGACCGCAAGGAAGAATACGATGAAATTAAAACAAGCGATGACAAGATTATTGTGGCGACTTACGGTGTGGCCGCTGTGGGTATTAATATTCCTAGGATTTTTAATCTGGTTCTTTTGGAGCCCGGAAAGAGCTTTGTCCGCGTTATACAAAGCATTGGGCGAGGCATTAGAAGAGCAGAGGATAAAGACCATGTGGAAATCTGGGACATCACCTCAACCTGCAAATATGCCAAACGCCATCTCACAGAAAGAAAGAAGTTTTACAAAGAGGCCAAATACCCCTTTGCGGTAACCAAGGTAAACATATGAAAATACTTACACTAAACAATAGATCATTTGATCTCAATGAATTACCAGATGAAGTTGATGAAGACACTAGATTTTCAGTGTTAGACAATTCAAATCCTCAAGAACCAGATTTCTTTTTCATGCCATTGATATTTCTTGAGTCCTTTAATTCCCCAGCAATATTGCTGCGGATAGGAGGTCATGAAGTACAGATGCCTTTGGATTGGTGCATGGTAGTAGGAGACAAAGAATGTGGCCTTGATCCTGAAGTCTTGCCACTAACCTCAATTAACGAACGCGGATTTGATGCATTAGTTTTCAATCCTATCAAGGGATTCAAGACAGATTTTTTACCCATAGAAATTATAAACATCTTTCAGGATGTGCGTTGGTATTTTCCCAAGATGAAAAACGGCCAACTGCTGACAGTGCCTTTGCATGATGATCCCGATCCTCCCTGCGTGTTTTTTGTCAAGGAAGTCAGCAGACAAAGTGAAGTTGTACAGTTGCACAAATTGGTATGAGATAAATACATAGTTAATGAAAGGTGATATATGAAAGCAGGTAAAATATGGGGCCAGACTGAATTATTAGAAGCCAATGGTGTCTTAGAATTCCATCGCATTGAAGCCAAGGCAGGTGGTACGTGCAGCAAACACACGCACAAATTTAAATGGAATGGGTTTTTTGTTGAGAGCGGCAAAATGATTATTCGTGTTTGGAAGAATAACTATGACCTAATTGATGAAACAGTGTTAACTGCTGGTCAATACACAAAGGTCGCTCCGGGAGAATACCATCAATTTCAAGCAGTAGAAGATACGGTGGCGTTTGAATTGTATTGGGCAGAATTCGATCATAATGACATTGAAAGAGACAGCGTAGGCTTTGTAAAATGAGGAAAATAATTATCTTTTCTGATGGCGGATTAGGTAATAGATTAAACAGCCTTATTGGTGGATTAATTGCTGCCGAAAAACTTAGGTGTATTCCAGTAATTTGTTGGCCAGTGAACAACTGGTGTGGGTGTGCTTTCGAAGATTTATTTGTATCTGATTTAGAAATATCAGATAAAGGTATGAACGATATTTTTCTTGAAGATGATAAAATTTATCTTACACATGATAGTCAGATTGATAAAGTGTTAAAAAACAAATTTGAACATACTATAGAAGCATTAAAAAAAATTGAAAAGATGTCTCAAGACATTGTATATTTTCATAATAAAATTCCCAGTTATTTTATAGAAGATGATATAATCACAAAATTAAAAACTTTAAAGATTGTACCTAATATATTAATGCAGGCTAAATCTTTTTGTAATCAACACTCTATAGGAAAAAAAACAAACGGTGTGCATATTAGAAAGACCGACCACGGTAGGCAAATCGACAGCGAATCTATATTTTCAAATATTTCCAACGACAAAAAAATCGGGTACTTTGTTTGCTCAGACGATAAAACCACCGAAGAACAATTTAATAAATTAAAAAATGTTGCGGTATATCCTAAAACCAGCTACGTTGAGAAGTTGGTAGATGGTGAGTGGACAACTAAAATAAAAGACAGCGAAGGAAGAATATTTCCTTATAATGTTGATAGACCTAAACAATCTGTCGTAGAAGCTTTTATAGATTTACTAATTTTATCAAGAACAAATATAATTATTAGAAATAAAAGTTCATTTTTGGGTTGGGCCAAGGTATATGCCCTTGTAAACAATTTGGATGAATTTGCCCAATAAATACGTAGGAAAGGAGATGTCTATGGCAAAAATATTAGTGTGTGGAGCAGGTGGATTTATAGGAACTCATTTAGTACATAGTCTAAAAACACAAGGTCATTATGTAATCGGAGTTGATTTAAAATATCCCGAATACAAGCAAACAGATGCAGATGAGTTTCACATTTTAGATCTACGAAAACAATCAACCGCAGAACAATTAATCACCGCTGATCTTTATGAGATCTATCAGCTTGCAGCCGACATGGGCGGCGCCGGATATATTTTCACCGGCGAAAATGATGCAGATATCATGCACAACTCTGCGATGATCAATCTGCACGTTGCTCACGAAATGGTTAAAAAAGGAGTTAAAAGAGTTTTTTATAGCTCCAGTGCCTGTATGTATCCGGCGTATAATCAAACAGATCCTAATAATCCACTGCTCAGCGAAGAGAGTGCTTATCCTGCCGCACCTGATAGCGAGTATGGTTGGGAAAAGTTATTTAGTGAACGTGTGTTTATGGCATTTGCAAAGAATCATGGTATTCGTGCAAGAATAGCAAGATTCCATAACATATTTGGACCGCTCGGTGCTTGGAACAACGGCCGTGAAAAATCACCGGCGGCGTTGTGTCGTAAGGTTGCATTAAGTAATGGCGAGGTAGAAGTTTGGGGTCCCGGAACACAGACTAGAAGTTTTTTATTCATAGAAGAATGCATTGAAGGCATTCATAAAATTCAGCAAAGCGACTGCGAGTTTCCTTTGAATCTAGGCAGCGAAAGAATGATCTCTATCAATGATTTTGCAAAGTTAATTGCTCAGCGAGCAGGAAAAGAAATAACCATTAAAAATATTCCCGGTCCTTTAGGGGTTATGGGACGAAATAGCCATAACAAACTAATTATGGAAACGATTGGGTGGCGTCCGAGCGAGGATCTTGAATATGGCATTGACAAAACATATGCCTGGATCAAACATCAAATAGATAACGGAATCAAGGATACTAAATGAAGGTTGGCATCGTAGGGTACGGTTGGATTGGAAAAGCGACTAAGAAATTATTTCCAGATGCGCAAATATACGACAAGTACATCGAAGAATATAATAGGCCTTTAGAAAATTGTGACATTGCGTTCCTTGCTGTGCCTACTCCTTGGATCGGAGGATCAGAATTAGATTGCAGCGCAGTTGAAGACGCTATTGCTGGATGCGGTTGTGATTTCATTGTAATAAGATCAGCTACGCAACCCGGTTTTGCCGATAGGATGGTTCATAAGTACGGTAAGAAAATTGTAGTTCAACCAGAGTACTTAGGCGAAACGCCGAACCATCCATTCTTACAAATGGATAGTCGACAATTTATGGTCATCGGTGGTGATCCGGACGATCGTAGACATGTAATAGAATGTTATCAAAAGGCCTATAATGCTAATGTAAAAATTAGACAGGTATCGAGGTTGGAGGCCGAAGTAATTAAATTTAGCGAAAATCGTGCTATCTTTTACAAAGTCATTCAATGCCAAGAATTATACGATGCCTGTGAAGCAGCAGGCATCGACTACTATACAATTAGAGAAGCTGTATATGGAGACGATCCGAGAATGAATCTGTGGTGGACCTTTGTATTTCCTGATAACCGTGGTGCAAATAGTAAGTGTATTCCAAAAGATATCTATGCTTGGTGCGCATGGGCAGAAAGTGTTGGAATGAATCCAGAAGCAACTAAATCGTTACTTCAATACAATGAAAAACTATTGAAAACAAATGTTCAATAAATTTGAAAAAAAGATAATCTCTCAAAATGGTGAGGATGGCATCATTGAAGAAATCTTCCGTAGATTGAATTTATCAGATTTGTGGTGTTGTGAATTTGGTGCTTGGGATGGTATGCATCTTAGTAATACATTCCATCTTGTAAAGACCACTGATACTATCGTTGTTATGATCGAAGGTGACACTTTGAAATTTGCAGAATTAGTTGCTACCTCCGAAAAGTATCCTAATCAAATTATTCCAATAAATGCATATGTAGATAGAACATCTGATTCAGAAAACAGTCTTGACAATATTTTAAAAGCAACGAAAATTCCACAGGACTTTGATATTTTAAGCATCGATATTGATTCTTATGATTTAGATGTATGGGAATCAGTTACACTTTATAAACCTAAATTAGTAATAATAGAAATCAATAATGAAATTCCGCCAGGGGTTCTACAAAGGCATTCGGATCATAATTGGTTGAATAGTTTTACGTCTACGGTAGAAGTAGGAGTTAAGAAAGGTTACACTCTCGTTTGTCATTCGTTTAATTTATTTTTTATTAGGAACGATCTCATAGAAAAATTAAATGTCGATGCAGCGGCCATATCCGAACCTAATACATTATTCAATTGGAAATGGGTAGAACGTTCTAAAAAAGCTGCCTTTAAACAACAACGACGTCAGTGGAAATTAGCGAAGCAACAATTACAATAATCATATGGGCATAATAAATCTACATATTAGGAAAATCAATCAATTATTGCATGAGCATTTCGAAGCAGACGTTGAAAAGAAAATTGCAATAATAGGCTTTCCAGATCTACATCAAAATGTTCCATTGCTGGAGGAACTATTTGGTCAAGCATTAGTTCAACGATCTAAAGTTAATGGCACCGCACAACTTATTGAATTGTTAAATATGAAATTTAATGCAAGATGTACTGTATTTGATATACATAAACATAGGGGAATAGAAACAGTTTTAAACTTAAATGAACCGTTACCTATTGAATTCAATAATCAATTTGATTTCGTTATAGACTCAAGTTGTTTAGAACATTGTTTCAATATTGCTCAGGCTTTTAAAAATCTTTGTGAATTTGTTAAAGTAGGGGGCATTGTAACTACAGTGGCTCCGGTTTATGATTTCAATCATGGTTACTTCAATGTCAATCCATTGTTTCATGAAGACGGTTTTAGATTGAATGGATTTGAAATTTTATCTCAAAATGTCATAGATAATGTAGGAGACATTGTCAAAGATTTTGGAGCTAAAACCCATCCGAGGAAAACGTATATTTTAAGCACTGCAAAAAAAAATAAGGAATGTATTTTTGAATATCCTATTCAAACTTCAAAGCCAAAAAATAAAAAATATGATGAGAGTAAACAATGAATCCATGGGAAAAAACAGAAAATTTTGAAGGCAAGGTCAAGGTCTACTACGACAATCTGGTTAAACACTTTACAAGATTTCAAAACGAAATCTTTATCGAATCAGGAACTTTTATCGGCAACGGGTTACGATGTGCTTTAGATGCAGGATTTAATAAATGCTACAGTGTTGAAATACACGAACATTTATATAAAAAAAATCTTGATAGATTCGGCAGAGAAATTAAAAGGGGTAGAGTAACTTTATTCCACGGGGATTCTGAAACGATATTGAAATCTGTAATTGCTGAATTAGATAGACCTGCTACCTTTTGGTTAGACGCACACATAAGTTCCAATTACGGAGAAAAATTAGCAAAGAATTGTCCGGTTATTGAGGAACTTGAATTTATTAAAAATAGTTCTATTAAAACGCATACAATTTTAATCGATGACCTAAATTGCTTTGGTAAGGAAGCTCACGATTATATAACATTAGAACAAGTTAGAAGCTATATCACATCAATTAATCCAGAATATAAATTTGAATTCTTAGACGCTGCGGTTTCAAAAAATATTTTGGTTGCATACATTTAAAGGAAGAAAAATGGGAAAATACACAGAAGCACTCGATCCAAATAATCCACACTTAGGTGGAAATTATATCGAAAAGAATCAGCATACACACTGTCCCAAGGCTTGGGAATATGTGATCAAAAAACACGGGATTAAGTCTGTTCTAGACATTGGATCTGGTCGAGGCCATGCTGCTAAATGGTTTCACGAACAAGGTCTAAGATCATTAGCTATTGAAGGGATGGAGGAAAATTGTAGATTAGCAGTTCATCCAACTGAATGCGTTGACTTAACTAAAAAGACTTTTACCGCAGATGTTGATATGGTTAACTGTGTTGAGGTAGTAGAACATGTAGATAAAATGTATCTCGACAATCTACTGACTGCGCTTTGCTGTGGTAGATTTATTTTTATGACTCATGGAAGACCAAAGCAACGCGGTCATCATCACGTAAACAATCAGCCAACAAGTTATTGGGTTGATCATTTAAAAACAAGAGGTTATAAGTTGTTGGAAGATGACTCTGCTGAAATAAAAAGATTAGCCAAAGAAGAAGGTGCCACTCATATTATAGACACCGGTATGTTATTTGTAAAGGTTTAAAATGTGTGGATTTGGAGTCTCTAATGTTTCTGGTATAATTGAGTCAAATACATTTTGTGCGAAAAGAGGACCCGACTCTACAAATGTAAAAGAAATTAACAGCGTTGAGTTTCTACATAATCATTTACATATAACTGGATCTGTAATAAAACAGCCATTTGTAAAAAATGATATTGTTTGTGTCTTCAACGGCGAGATTTATAATTACAAAGAATTTGGAACGTACAGCAGTGATGGCGAATGTATCATTGATGTTTATAAAACATACGGTGACAGATTTGCAGAAAAGCTGGATGGCGAATTTGCAATCTGTATCGTTGATTTTTCCGCACAAAAATTAATTACTGCCACAGATACTTTTGCCTGCAAACCATTATGGTATGAAATTAAAGATAGAAAATTTTGTGTAGGATCTTACAACAGTCAATTAACTGGTCTTGGATTTCTTAACGGACAAAAACAAAAAGCAAATACAACAAAAGTTTACAATTTAAAAAAATTATCATTATCTCTCATTGCCGAGTACCAAAATATTACGTTTGATCTTAATCAACATAAAACCAATTTTAACGGTTGGATTGAGGCCTTTGGTAAAAGCATTTCTAAAAGAATAGTCAACACAGAATACGGAATGTTCTGCGGAATGAGTTCGGGATATGATAGTGGTGCCATTGCCTGTGAACTTGAAAAACAACGAGCTAAATTCAAAGCATATTCTATAGTTAACAACGAAAATACAATTGTCTTAACAGCAAGACTGAAGAAAATTTCAACCACTGAAGCATTTGAATTAGGCGGAGAAGAGTTTCAAGTTTGGAAATCGGAACTAAGAAACAACTGTGAAAACTTTGGCTACAACGATCATCTAATGAGCTATGACATTAAAAAAGATCAAGCGTCTATGGGATTGTCTGCAATATGCAGCAGAGCAAGAAAAGAAGGTCGTAGAATTTATTTCAGCGGCCAAGGAGCTGATGAGATTATCAGCGACTACGGATTTGGCGGAACAAAGATCTACAAGCATAGTTCCTTTGGTGGAAAATTTCCTCAAGACCTAAACGGTTTTTTTCCGTGGCATAGTTTTTGGGACGGAACGCAGGTTCAATATCTAAACAAAGAAGAATATGTTGCAGGTCATTTTGGAATAGAAACACGTTATCCGTTTTTAGACAAAGCATTAGTGCAGGAATTTCTATGGTTGACTGCTGATTTAAAAAATAGCAAATATAAAAGCTGCCTTGATGAATATCTGAAAGTCAACGATTTTCCTTATCAGCCTGCAGAAAAAAGAGGTTTTCACGTTGTAGATAAAGGAAAAAAGGTTAGAACAGTATGAGTAAAATTACAGTGATATTAGCAGGCGATAAAAATTATAAGGCCTATGTTGAAAAAGGAAAACAAACCACCGAAGCTCTTGGATACACGGTCAGTGTTTATGATCTAGGAGGTTTAGGATTCGGAACATCTTTTGTAGGCAGAGTTTCTGATGAGCCAAATGCCAAAATACCTTGCAAACCGAGAATTATATTAGAAGAACTTAAAAAAACCAAAGACGGTGATTACGTTGTATGGTTAGATGCCGATGCAATAATTCAACAGCGAATAGATGAAGTCAAAGATGACTATGATATTGCTGTAACTGTTAGAGCTCCTAAATCTGCAGAACATTCACTACCGATAAATGCAGGAATTGTTTTTATTAAAAAGACAGCAGCCGCAATAAAATTTGTCAACGAATGGATGGAGCTTGCTGAACAAGGCGTCAGTGATCAGCCACCGTTGAATAAACTATGTGCGGTTAACAGTAAGGATAGAGATACAACTGTAGATCGAAATGGTGTTAAGATAAAAGTTTATAAATGTGAAGTCTATAATAATTTTTACAAACAGGGAAAAATAATAAATGGTGTCAATCCTGCAAGCGTTAAAATTGTACATTACAAAACTAAACTAAGACATCTTTATCCGTTGGAGAAAAAATGAAAATTTTAATTACAGGTATTAGTGGATATATAGGATCTCATCTCACAGATCTTTTGTTAAAAAATCCTGCTTACGAAATACACGGTTTAGACAAACGTGCAGCACAGGTTCAACCGCATAAATTTTATTTTCAAGACATTCGTGATCACGAATGGAAGATAGCGGATACTTATGACTGTGTCATACATTTAGCTGCCGAGGTAGCAGTAGGACGCAGTGTAAAAAATCCTATTTTGTATTATACAACCAACACCATAGGCACTTGGAACGTGCTAAAAAACGTTAGCACCAAAAGATTCGTACACGGATCAACTGGATCTGCGGGTCCAATGAATAATCCCTATGGTATCAGTAAAAGGGGTGCAGAGGATGTTGTAAGACAATACTGCACTGATAATAGCATTCCTTACACCACTTTTAGATTCTATAACGTAACTGGCACTGGCGGATATGAACCCACAAACCCTGATGGATTGATGTGGAATCTAATGAACGCCCAAAAAATCGGTAATTTTAATCTATTCGGCAACGACTATAATACCGACGATGGTTCTGCTGTTCGAGACTACACTCACGTAAATGAAATCTGTGCAGCACTAGAACAGGCTATCAAAAAATCAACTAATCAAATTGAAAATCTTGGTCACGGAGTTGGAACTACAGTAAAGCAGATGATTGAATTGTACAAGAAAGTTAATAACTGTGATTTTCAAGTTTCCATATGCCCCAGAAGAGAAGGTGATTTAGAACGAAGTGTGTTAGATAACCCATCTACATACATGCAAAAACTATATACGCTAGAGGACTTGCTAAAAATATGAGGACGGTTGGTTTTTTTGGAGATAGTTTTGTTCAAGATTTGCAATCTGGAACCTATATATCTCAATTAATAGAAAAATTAAAATTACAAGTTGTCAACTTAGGAATTGGTGGATCCTCAATTGAAGATACGATATTGAAACAATTTTCTAGTCACGAGAAAAACCCACCTAACATTTGTATATTTTGTTGGACCGGCGAAGGAAGATTGTATCACCCTAAAATTAGAAATCTAAATGCTATTTCAGTTGATCGTATGATAAAAGATGATCCGAAAAATGGACTTTACAAAGCAGCATCATTATATTATTCATATCTGTATGATTTAGAGGCAAGTAGATTTCGGTACAGTTCTATGTTGGCGTATTTTGATAGAATAGTTTTGTCAAATTTATCACCAGAAATACAAGTTATACATCTTTGGTCATTTGGACAGGCCGATGGATGGCAAGAAGATACCTATAGTCCTAACAATATCATATACCCTTATAGATTCACCACAGGGGTAGAGATTAGACCCTCTTTAGTGGCTCTGGCAACATTTGATAGACCTATTGATGAGATAAACAATGATACGTGCAATAATCATTTAAATAACGAAGAAAAAAATAGATATCTATACGCATGGAT
>SXGQ01343587.1_pt1 | contig 73496 bp, 50 predicted proteins | sample 3178371 | NCBI WGS metagenome assembly SXGQ01 (sample SAMN11356859, study PRJNA531348) | freshwater metagenome | isolation source: freshwater sample F1-20 | place: China: Fuxian Lake, Yuxi | collected 2017-12-25 | reverse complement strand
TTAATAATTTGATCTATTTTTTCTTGAATCACATGTGCGCCATCAATAAAAGTCTTATTGATGCCCACTGCTGCACCATCAAACGGAGTGTTGCCTATGGGATATTCTGTAGTGAAATTGTTCCAATGCAACACCAAGGTATCACCCACTGCACTGCCCCTATATTGATCAGTGGTAGCTCTGATCAAGATGTGATCTGCGCCTACACCAGTGAATGTGTAATTGCCTGTGATTATTTGTTTGATCACTGGATAAGTGCCAGTGCCTGCATCATATTCAGCTTCACTCCAAAAACTAGAAGCACTAAATGTTGTAAAATCCACAGAAGGATCTTGACCGAGTACAGGATTAACCACTTTCCACAATTGTTCATTGTGCAGCACAATATCGCCCACTGCATAGCTGGAAGCAGAATTATATGCACCTTTGTAATAGGATTTTACCAGCGATGCTTTGGGCGCTCCCACCACTAGATATTTTCCATCGGGACTGATGTCCAGTGATGCTCCAAAATCTGCGTTACCAGTCCATAGACCTTGTGGCACATCTATAATTTGTCTCAGTGTAAATTGACCACCATCATAGCCTCTTCTATACACATACAAACCAATGTTGAGATCAGACACCACCATTACATTATTGCTGGCATCCACAGCAATGTTTTGACCATAAGTGCCATTGGAAACAGTGTTCCAATTCAATATCTGTTGATGTTTGCCGAATGTTTTTTTATTTTTTAGCACCACCCAGTCATTTTCGTTATTGTTGTCTATCCAAAATAGATCATTGTCCTTGAATCCTTTGGATTCACCGGCTTTCACATTGATGTTTTGTAAATTGGGCAGTCTGCTGCTGATAAATTTTCCTAAAAATCCAAAAGAAGATCCGTCATCTTCAGTTTTAATTGTGTCTCCATTCTTTTCACAAGTGATTGTATCTAAACTCACCGATTTAATCTTAAATAACTGTTTGCTATTTTTTGAAGGAATTATCACAGAAATAATATCTTTGGCAGATAGATCCACAGGTTGATCTAAAGTCACAGTCACTAAATTGTTTGTTTCGTTCACAGATAATACTTTATAAATCGTTTTTATGTGTCTAAAAATATTCCAGCTCTGTTTGTAAAATCCTATCCAAAAATATTGATCAAATTTTAAATTAGTGGTGTCTATATTCAATATATCATCAAAAGTTGTCAATTGATAATCTGCATCGTTGGGATCCACATAACCTGCTGTGTTCACATATTCTTTGTTGGTAAGTTTTAAAGGCAAAGGAGCATGCTGATAGTTGTCATATTTAAGATATGTTTCATGTGACTTTATGCGCAACACATAGTCAGGAATCGCAGGATCTGAATCATTAGTTAATAGTATAGGTTGAGGCTCAATCTTAAATTTTTTTTCATCCAACAAATATTCTATTTCGTCAAACCCTGCAGTGGCACCATATTGTCCAGTTCTGATTGCCCATTCTTCATAAAATTCAATACTGTCGTTGTTGGCACTGGCCAAAGCATCAAATAATTTACTTAAAGAGCCTTTTGTACCTTTGTCTTGTATAAATCCTTGATAAAATTTGTACTGTGCTACATCGTCATTGATAATATTTTGCAAATATTGTCTTTTTTGATAACCTATTAGATGTTGTGCTAATTTTTGTTGGTCAGGGTCAAAATTGTCTGTGTCAAGATCATAAAAGTCACCAAACTGATTGGTTTTATAATCAAAATTAGGTCTTAGCACACTGTTTGGTCTTCTATCTAATTTTTTCCAATATTGATTTTCAAATACATCAGAACCTTTAACATTTTCTATGGCACTGTAAAAAAATTCTTTGTGTTTTACCACATCACTCATTTTGTAATCGGTATATGTCTGCCAGTCTTTAATGAATACTTCATCATATATAAATCCAGGCACATCCAATGATCCGTTCCAATTGCTGACAACATAGCCGATCACTTTGATTCTTTCCTGTCTATATCCAGGAGCTAAATCATAAATTACATCGTTGAACACTGTCACATTGTCTATCAACACAGCATGTTCTTTTTGAATCAGAGGAATTTTCACAAAATATATGCCTTCATTGGTATTTTTTGTGATCAGCGTATAGTCATTAGCTTGCCGTATTACGCTGAGTCTTTGTCTCAGAATTTTAACACCATCAGCTCTCAATACTGCGTAATCATAAAAATTATCAAACACATTGTCCGCCACAGAATATTCAGTCTTCAATTGTAATTTGTTAGCTGCAGGACTCATGGTCAACACAGCGCCTGCTCTCCAGTTCTGCGTGGTCCAAAACATAAATTCTTGTGCACTCAGTGACCAATTTTCTATGGTGTTAATTTCCGCGTTAAAATTATCAAAAATAAATCCTTGAGATTCAAGATATTTGCCATATCCTAACAAAAAGTCAACCACTGCTTGCTGATCAAGCAGCACTGTGCCGTAATCTAAAAAATTTATTTCTTTATTAAAATTTTTACTAAAGGTAGCTACCACACCACCTTCTGTAGGTAATTCAGCTAATTTTACATATTTCTTAGTGTCAAAATTATCACCACTGATGTGATCAAATTTTGCAGAGTAATATTGATTTCTAAATGAAACTATTTGGGTAGCAGCATAGCGTTTTTTAGCTGTCCATAACACATATTGACTGCTGACTGCGCCCACTTTTTTTACCTGATCATCTTGTTGTTTTATAGGTTCAAAATATTTAAATCGAGGAAAATTTGAATCATATCCTTTTATCACAAAACCTTTGGCGATTTTTTCTATGACTACGCCACTGTACACCAACACAGTGATGGGTGTGCTCACATTCAAATGTATGTCGTAGTTTTCATCTGGCACAAACACATTGCCTTGATTCAGCGGAGATCTACTGTCCAATAATAATTTAAATTTTTCTTTTTCACTAAATCCTTTTATTTTAAATCCTAATTGTTGAGTAAGATTGGTCAATGATTCTTTGTAGTTTTGATAATTGTTCAGTACATCTGTGTTGATGTAGTTCACCACATAATTTACTAATCCGGATGTTAATACTATGTTTTCATCCTCTAAACTATTGGGAAATACTAGGTCTTGCAGTGCTATTCTTTTTTGTGTATCGCTGTAAATTAATTCATCTGTAATGTTTTTCACCACGCGAGACACGTCAAAATTCACAGCCATTGTATGCACGGGTCTGTTCAACACCATTGCTTTCATGAGTGCAAAAGGATAATTGGAACTGCGACGCCAAGCATTTTCTACCGGAGCGTGATCTCCAAATTTAAAAATTTTGTTTGATAGATCTAGAATAAAATTTTTTGCATAATTACTTTCCATAGGACTTAGAAGTGCACCATCTTCATCCACAGGCAAGTGATCTAATAAATTGGTCCTTTTGTATCTGCTGTCATACACTAATTTTTTTCCAGGCTCTCTAATTATTCCGTCTCTAAGATCTTCCCATAAAATTAAATTGTCACTGGTGTATGGTCCAGGCCCATACACTGTGTTCCACCAAATAGGTTGTTCGCTGAATCCCAGCATTTCCCAAGGATGACTGTGTGGTCTGTCTGTGTCATATGCTTGCTTGTATATGGCTCGCCAAAATCCAGGCAAGGGTTTTTGTGATGGATCTAACATATGTGAATGATTGTATGTAAAATCATTCAAACTGTCGTAGAAATAAGGGTCAGTGTAGTCAACTGCTCCAGTCAAAGAATTCCATCTTATAAAATCATCTATGATGGACTGGTCTATGTTTTCAATCTTATAGGCAGTATTTCTGTATGCGCCAGGCATAAAGTCGTGAATATTTCTTATATTTCTATTATATTGCACTTTAATATTGTTGTAGATTCTTTTTTCTAATTCTAATAATAATTCATCTCTATAATCACCATAAGCCACAATTATACTGCCATCATGACCTTGCAACACAGCTACAGGATCCACCAAAGTGGTATCTTGAAAAATCATTGGTTTATATTTTGGATACATGCCTAATTTGGTAGGGGTAGAAGGCACATAATTTCCTATGGTGCTTTCATATTCATAAATGTCAACCAAATCGTTCACTACTAAAGGCTTAGAAATTACACAAAACCCTTCACTGTTGAATGTGTAGTCTATGTTGTGATACAATTGGATTCCATTGAGATAAACCTGCACAGACAGCACAGATAATGTGGACATGTCAAATGGTTTGCTTAGAGCAAAATATATGTTGCTGTCATCATACACTTTAAATGACAATTTTTTTGCTGCACCATAAGGTACCATGTCGCTAAAATAAAATGGCATTTTAGCATTTTTATCTTTGTTGACAATTTGTAAAATTTTGTCCACGTGCTCACGCACACTGCCGTCAAATCCAGAATTTTCAGCTGTCTGTAAAAATATTTTTTTAAACTTATCATATTCTTTACCAGCAAATGAAATAGCTTTTACCACATTGGCTTTTTTTTCAGTAAGATGATAAAGAGCTAAATTTACTGGTGCACTGTGTTGCACAAATTTTGTGCCATAGGCAGCAATGTTGCCCAAATCTCTCAAGTTATTTGATCCTGGGTTAGTGCCTAAATATCCAGTCAATTGTTCAATTATGCTGTCAACGTGATTGCTGACTTGTCCAAATGTAAAATCAGTTATATTTTGATTCAAAGGATTATTTTGCAAATTAATGGCCATTTCATAATGTCCAAATGTGGTCTTATCAGCTATGCTATTAGTTTTTAAAATTATAGATTGATTTTCTTTCAAATCTTTAACTAATTGCACATACAAAATGTCATTTCTAGTGTAAGTGTTAAATTCATTCTGCTGCAGAACTTTGTTATCAACATAAACTTTTAATTCTAAATCACTGAGTGTTGCACTTTTTTTGTATTGATCCACAGCAAATTTATTGACCTGTGCATTGCCAAAATATTGTCTTAACACTCTTTGTTTGCTATTTTGTGCTGCTTTGATCCAACCATGTGTGTATTTTTTTACGGTTCTTGAACTGTATTTTTTGAGATATCCTATGTCAGTGGACACATTCACTAGAGCGTTGCCAGATTGATAGCTGAAGCTATCTGCAAGTAGATTGAAATCGTACAAAATATCACCCACATTATTGACGTTTCTATACGACAATGGAAAGCCTAACTCTGTGTCGTTGGTTCCCGTTCCAATTTTGTAGCTGAAAATTTTATTACCTTGAAAGTCGCTACTGAAATATTTTTGTTGATCATTAAAACTAATACCTGTACTGTCACAAAGATCAAACAAAGGCGCAACATTTGCATCAGTTTTGGATTGCGCTTGCAGCCAAGCAGCACCATCATAATAATACATTTTGCCTTGGTTTTCCTGCCCGTTCAAAATAAGCACTACTTCATTTTCTAAAGGCAGTGAATCGGCAGGCTCAGTCAACGCAATTTGTTTGTTGGTGGGATCACCATCGCCACCAAAATTAATAATGTTCACTTGAAAAATTCTATTTTTGACTAGTATGTCTGAGTCAGCAGTGACCAATATTCTCATGCCGTCCACAAGATCCACTCCATCCACATTGTAGCCGGTGGCTCCTTCTATGTCGGAAAACACATCAGTGGTAAAAGTATCCACTACATCCACATTTTGTTTGGCATATGTGCCAAAATTGTGCAATTTCAAACCAGCATCAAATTCTATGATAGGTCTCTTGGCTCGCAGCGTCTCATCCACATCCAGTTGTACTCCATTGTAGGTGGCTACTGCTTGCAATACAGATTTATGAATCCATTTGTTGGCTCTAGACCAAGGATTGCGATCCAAGGAATTTTTTTTAATCACAATGTAATCTTTGATGTCCGCCGCTGCGTCATCTATATCATATGTGGCTTTGTCAAATCCTTCAGCATCATCAAAAGTTTCTAAATTTTCATCTGCTATATCGTTAGGCACTGCTAGGTCTTGTTCATTTACCAATTGAATTGATTCACCCACACCTTCCACATAGTAATCATTTGTGGCATATTTTGCTGGAATAACATTACCTTTAAAGTTTACTTTCATGCCGTTTGAAAGATCTATGCCGTTGTTTAATTTGTAATCTTTTTTGCCTAATATTTCTTTGGACACGTCAATTTCACTGTTGTCTTCTATATCAGCCACTTGTATTAATCCATAAGCATTAATGTCATTAGCAGCCACATAATATAAAGTGTCTGGTGTGTTTTGATCCACCACAAACGTCATTATGCCCAGTTCTATATTTTGTGCACTGATTCCATTGGGAGATTCAGCAAATAAAAAGTCCTCATCTAAGGTTCTAGCTGTTTTAATAGTGAATGGCAAACCTGGAGTGTTGATATCAAATCTATAAGTGATGCCTCTGTACAATGTAATTGTAGCATTCACAGTTTGACCATCAGGAGTCAAAAGATAGGCCACATTGTCTTGATTGTCACTTAAAGTCACTGTGTAGGTGCTTTGCACCTGTTGTTGCAGTCCTGTGATGGTGATAGGATCTGGTCCATATGTGAGCCAGTAGTATTCTCTAAAGTTTACAAATTTGTCCCAGTCTATGTTGGAATTCCAACTGTAGTATTCTTGTGAATTCAACACACTGTGATTGTCTGCATTGCCACCTAGACTTTTGATTTGATTTATGTAATCCACATAATCTTTATAAAACAAAACATTATTAAGATTGTCTCTGCGAACCACCACAGGTTCTAATTGATAGTTCTGTCTATCATCGCTGACTTCACTGATATAGTTGTCGTTGGGTTGAAAAGCCTTAGCAGTTTTTCTGCCATAATAAGCACTAATTTTTTCCACTGTGCCTGGATTCAACAGTTGATCTAAAGTACTGTGTAAAAATTTTGTGTTGGTGGGTGTTCTAAAATATTTAGGAAGTAAATTACTTGATTTTCTACTTGCAGATTCGTCGTTGTTTGTTGGCAGCGTATTTTCTTCTTGATTGTTTTCGTAAGCCATTAGTAGACTCCGCTACCAGAACCACCGCTACTAGACCCGTTGTTGGCAGCGCTCGTGATACCTGCATTCACAGTGCCAGTAGATGTAATCACTGTGCCTGATGCTTTCAATTTTGAAGCTGTGATAGCATCTATTATTTCTACATCGTTCACTGTGGCTCCGCTGATAAAAATTTCGTCGCTTTCAGATTTAATTTCATACAAGCTGCCAAATGATTGTGCGCCTTGTTCTGGCACAATCACAAAAGATACTATGTCAGGCGCCATCTGAGTCATAACATAAGTGCTCAGCTCTGAAAAATAAAATGTATCTCCAAAATCCCAATTTTCTAAATTAAAATATTGATTAATTGATTGAATCACTCTCACTTTAATGTCGTCATTGTTGGTGACTTCTTTAATATTTTTGACCACTTTAAATACTGCTTGAAATTTTCCTTCTGCGTTGTCACCAAACAATACTTTATATTTTACTGGATGGTATATTACCTCATCGCTGATTGATTTTATTAGGTTAATTTGAGTGCCAAAATTTCTATACATAGCATCAGAACTCATAGGCATAGGTTTATTCGCTATACTGCCTTCTAACCACAATCTAAAGTTCACATCATATGCTCTAGTCAATAAAAAAATATCAATGATGTTGGTAGAACTTGGATCAATACGATTAGAATAATCAGCACTGTGTGTGTACTGAAATTTGAGTTGATTTCTGCCTATAAAAGCCTTATAATCTCCGGTCACAGTCAATGTATCATTGGAAACATTTAAGATTTTAAATATACCTGTGGTTGAGTTGTAAAAGACCGTGTCAACATCATATGCGCTGTATGCGCCAATTTGACTTTCACTTGTGATGATTGTGATATTTGCTGCAGCTGCGGACACATGATTAAAATCCTCCACACCACCAGTGATAATTTTTTTTTGAAACACATATGAATTATCCAAAACTACATTTTCAAAAGAATCAGGATTGTCTACTAAACCGTCATCATCAGAATCAAACTGGCTTATTTCAATTTTTTTACTATCTACATAGCCCTGTTCATCTCTGTATTCTTGCACCACTTGCCATGTGACATCATATTGCATTGGTGTCAATAAACCTGGCGTATTATTGATAGATAATATTTTAATTTTATCCTTTAATACTTTTCCACTGTTGTCATTGTAGTTTTTATTGCTGCTGTCAAAGTAAAAACGTATTTCTTGGTCACTTTCAAACACATATCTTAAGCCTCTGCAGGACACTGTGTATAATTCTGTATTTGTTGTGAACAATACTAACCAGCTGGCATCTTGTTGCTGATTGGTGATGTCGCCAGTTTTACCTGTGCTAAAATTGCCAAATATATTCAAATTGTTTTCGTCTATAATTGCCCAGTCTCTGGTGATTATGTTGTATCTCAAACCAAAGGTACTATTGGCAAATATTTTGTCCAACATTTGTAATTTTATATCGCTGCTGAAAGTTTGCGAAAACTTTGCAATGATTTGAGTAAGAATAGCTCCTGTGGGAATTATGTCGTTCAATATGATAGGACCGGTACCGTCATCTTGCAATGTGATTCCATTATCAATCACACGTACCACTGTGGCCCAACGCACAGTGTTATCTCCCAATTGATTTGGAGTGCCCACAACTAGTTCTCCTGCAGCATTAAAATATTTTCCTGCAGGTGCAACAAATTTACACTGCGCATTAATTTCTAAATATTTCAACACACTCTGTGTAAAACTGCCCACTGCAATTTTATTCTCATCTACGTCTTGTAAGCAACCTGTGCTGATGTTGGTTGATGTGGTGCTTTGATACCAATAATACGCAAAATCAGTGGTTAAAATTAACGGAAAATTTTCTTGATAAAAATTAAAAAGTTTTTTATCTGTAATTAAAGGTTCAATCACATTGTTAATCACACCTTCTATGTCAGTTCTTGTCACATAACTGAAAGTTGTGCTGTTTGTCACAGTTTCTTTGTAGATCACACCGTCATTGGCAAAAATATTGGTGCTGCTGTATTTGCTGGTGGCATCTAACAAATCAAAGTATCGAGAAATTCCGCTACTGGTTCTATTGACAGATTTTACTTTTATTATTTCTTGATTAGCCGCCAGTGGTGCCACATTATAATCCTCACCTGTGATCATCCTATTTTGAGTGTAATAAGTGGCAGGCGCATTGTTTTTTATAGATGCAGATGTTTCTGAATTGCTGGCATTGTCCACTGTGTATTGAAGAGACATAGCTATGGTCAATATTTCATTTTTGCCTGTGGCGCTTACATAAGGCACTGCGATTTGTATATTGGTCATGTCTGCAGGCACAATTTTAAATTGTCTATTGTCGCTCACGCGATAGTAGGCTCTAAATGCACCTTTGGGCACATTGCCAAATGTGCCATCTGCAAACTGTAGATTAATTCTATCATCACTGCGTGTGATTACACTGTAAATATTTCTCACAGCTTTAGCTGTGCTGTTGTAAATCACATTGTTACCTTCTGTGGCGCTGACCTTAGTCCATAATTCTTGTTCAACTAAACCACTGTTAAGAGCATATAGCCAAACATCTGTTTGGTTGATGTTGTTGGCATCTATAGAAACAATTTGATTAGGCGTTGACAAGGCCACGTTGAAATCTCCTTGCTGCAGCACACCTTGTCTAAAATGAAAAAAGAAACCAGAGTTACTGCTGGAAAAACCTTTGCCATCATCTTTGTATAGTACTGATAGTCTGTTAGTGGGTAAAGGAGCAAGTTCTTCTATTTCACCAGCATTTATATCAGCTGCCACCACTTCAAACTGTGTGTTCCTTCCGTCGATACTTTTCGAAAAAGTAAACACTGGAATTTCTTGCAAGTTAGAATTAAAAAGATATTGTTCTATGGGAATGCCCTGCACTGTGTCACGTTTGTTTGGTTTACCAATTTTAGTATTCACAGGTAGTGCAGCATTCATTATTTTTATGAATTGTTCATACCAATCTTGATTGCTGAAATCGTTCCAAATAATAGTTTGATTGCTGAGATTCACATTATTGCTGTCTATGATTTCCTCAGTGGTGCTGATTGATTGTATTTTTAACAAACCATTGGCACACTGATTGCGTTTGGCATTGTAGCTCAATAATCTAGCCAGTCTCAGCACAGATTCTCTTCGCTCTGCTAATTCAATAAAATTCTCTCTAGCATTCAAATCAATTCTAAAAGCAATGTTTTGTCCTAAAAAAGCAATCAAATCAATCAAAGCAAGGTATTCGCTGCTTTCCAAATAGTCATTGAAATCTTCTGGATAATTTTGCCGCAGATAGTTGATCATGGATCTGCGTAGATTGTCAAAATCATAGCTGGTAAAATCAGCGTTTCTAAAACTTTGGTAGACTTTTTTCCAGTCTTCTGCCAGCAATAATCTATTCAGTCTATCTGTGGATGACATAGTGCTCCGTTATATGAAGTTATTTATTAGGTTTAGTTATGTGCTAACTTAATTTTAGCTCAGCAAGCCTAGATTTTCATCAAACTTTAAGCGCATGCTTTCTGAAATATTATAAGTGAGATATGTGAGATCACACTGTATTTGTATGCCGCTTTCATAGGTATCCACTGTAACAGCATTGACCTGCACTCTGGGATCATAGTTGACTATGCTGGTCACATTGTCTATGATGGCTGTTTTAAGTGTTTCTGTCATGGGTTCAAATAAACTGTCCCAAATAATAGTGCCAAACTCAGGATTTTCTAATTTTTCTCCCTGGCGTATGTGAAAATGATTCAGTATGTCCTGTTTAATAAGCGCTATGTCATACAAGTTAAAACTGTTAAAGTTAGGATTCACAGTGCTGATACCTCTATAGGCTCTAGGACCTGTAGCCTCAGTGGGGGCTTTTTTTGATTTCAGTACTATGTCTTTGTATAATTTTTTTTCCTGTGTGCCCATATAGATATTTATGTTTTAATATTATTGGTTATTTGCTGTTGAATCCATTGGTAAGTGTGTAAAAGACCGTTTGTTAGATCTTCATTTGGTTTCCAACCTGTGTATTGTTCAATAAGTTTGTTGTTACTGGTTCTTGCCATCACACCTATAGGGCCAAACACATTTTTTACATGCACAGTTTTGCCAATTATTTTGCTGATAAGATACACTAGATCGTTTATATTAATCATTTTTTCGCTGCCAAGATTAAGTGGAAATTCACATTTGCTTTTCATAATTTTATGAATTCCTTCTATGCATTCATCTATGTAAAGAAAACTACGAGTTTGATTACCAGGCCCCCAAACCTCTATTTGATCACCTTCGTTGCATAAAACTATTTTCCTACATAAAGCTGCAGGAGCTTTTTCTTTTCCATTGTTCCAAGATCCTAATGGTCCAAATATATTATGAAATCTAGCTATTCTAACATGCATATTAAAATTTTTTGCAAATGACAGATAAAGTCTTTCACTGAATAATTTTTCCCAACCGTATTCACTGTCTGGAGCAGCTGGGTATGCGCTGTCTTCTGCTAAAAAAACATTATTTGAATCTTTTTGATTGTGTGCAGGATAAATGCAAGCACTAGAACTATAAAAAATTCGTTTGACTGCTTTCTTCCTCATTTCACGCAGCACATTTAAATTAATGATTGCATTATTACACATAATGTCAGCGTCATTTTTACCATTAAAAATATATCCAGCACCACCCATATCAGCCGCAAGTTGATAAATTTCATCTAGATTAGATGATATTATTTTTTCTACTGTAGATTGATTTCTTAGGTCTGAAATGTGAAATTCATCAGCATCTGTTTTACTATATTCAGGATGTTTAAGATCTACACCAATCACATAATGTCCTTGTTTTTTTAAACTTGTGACTAGATGAGCTCCAATAAATCCACCTGCTCCACACACTAATTTTTTTTTCTGTAGATTCATTTAAATTAACCTTGAGGAAAGGTTTTGTTAGAAGCTGTGATTATTTTTGCTGAGTAGGGTGCACCGTCATCTATCAAATCACCCAATCTAGCCACCATCTGTGCTTTGTGTCCTATGAATACTTTGGCTGTGGCTGTGATTATGTAGGCTTTGTGTCCACAATCAGTTTCTATTTCATCGCCCAAGGTGGCTGCTAATCTGTTGCCTTCACACACCACTTTACTGGATCCTGTGATGATGGTGCCACCTGTACTCAAGGGAAATAGATGACTGGGGTGAGAGCAAGTGCCTTCTGTTCTGTCTCCTATGCGTGCAATGCCTCTAGCCATAAATTTTTATATGTCGATGCCAGGCGGCAAAGGCACGCCCAGTGAAGAAAATTGTGATATGATATCGTCTTTCATTGCAGTGGCCGCTGATTCAATTTCGCCTTGATTGGCCGTGAATTGAGTCATTGCAGACTCAGCCATATCTTTAGCAGCATCCAACAAACCCATCACCTGAGGTTCAAGACTGGGAATGGTTTGCGTTAACACTTGAGTTTTAATAGCATCAAAAGCAGGCACAATGTCACTGCCTAAAGACTCCAATTGATTCATAATGCCTTTGCACCCACCAGCAGAGGATGTTTGCACTGCTTGGCTTAATGAGGGTATCAATGCTTCCACAGATGCTGTGACATCTCCTACCTTATCTGCAATCTGTGCAGTAATACCAGAAGCTATCTCGCCAAATCCTGACATGGAAGCAGCAATATTGGATTGAAAATTTGCTAGAGCAGGCGGCATTGATTCCAAAAGCGGAGGAAAACCATCTATGCCAGGCAAACCAGGCACTGATGGAAAACCGCCTGGGAGGTTTTGTAAACTAGGTATGGAAGGAATTTTCGGCAGCGCTGGTAAACCTTCGAATCCTCCTCCTGCAAAATATCCTTCAAACATTTGTTCAGCTTGATCCAGTAAAGGCATAATATCAGCTTCTAATGAATTTTTTAATGCTGCCACATTGCCAGCTATTTTTGGAATAGTTTCTTGTATTTTTTTTTCAGCTTCTTTGGCCAGCGCAATAGCATCGCCGCCCACTGTGGCTCCCAAAGTGCCAAACAAATCGCAGGCTTGACCGCCAGTGTTCACTAGATCTGTGGCAGCTGTAGCAGCTGTTTCTATACTGTCTGTGATAGATGAAGGTATGGTAAAATATGGCATAAAATATTTATTTCCTAAATGTGTCAGGTATGCTTGACAAGGTTGAGTTAGGTATCTGCTCAATGGTGGTACGATCAGTGCGTGATGTTTTCACATTGTCTGGATTTAAATTTTCATGATGTGGCCAAGGTTCGTGCTGTGGCACACGTTTCATAATATTGCCTTGACTTTCACCAGGATTGGTGTGTGTGCTGAGCGGAGTTGGCTCTGTCTTCACTGCTTTGCTGTTGTTGAGATTGATCACTCCACCTGTGTCCAGATTGATATTACCATCTGCATAGTGATTGGTGCTGCCCACAGATATGGTTTGTGTGGCTGCCACAGTGATGGTTTGATTGCTGCCCACTGTGATTCTATGACTGCCCAATGTTTCTTCAGTAATACTACTCATGGCCTTGATGTTAACACTGCGACCAGCTTCAATGTTAACATCTCTGTCTGCTTTGAAATTAAAATCTGTTTGAGTGTGTATGCTCACACTGTCTTGTGAAAATATGTCCAATTTGCCGTTGGCTGTCATTTCTATCCAGGTAGTGCCTGCAGCATTGCCTATGTATATCAAGTCTTCAGAATTGTGCAGCAGTATTTGATGGCCTGTGCGTGTTCTTATTCTCACCAACTCATTGTGTGGTATGGTTTCTTCTGCTGCGGTAACAAAATCCAAAGTTTTATTCACATATTCTGAAGGACCTTTGCTGGCAGAATTTTTACGTAAAAATTTATCATCACCGTCATCCATCACTATGCTGCTGCCGCCCAGCCTCGAATGATATCTGCCGCCTTTGCCTCTAGCATTACCACGTTTGTCCAAAGGTCCTGGAGTGCTGACTCCAAACACACTGCTGGGAGCTTCACGTCTAGCACTGGTGGTGGTCAATCCTCTAGTTTCATCCTGTAACAATCCTTGGTTTTTTAAAATATTTTTAAATTCAGTATTGATTGGTTTTAAATTTTTAGTGGCATCTGTGAGGCTGAGAGTGTTGATCAACAACTCTTTGTTGTATTCACCCACTGGCATTTTTTTTCCAATGTCCGCAATATTTCCTGTGATGTCAGTGAAAGTGGTCGCAGGTCTACCATCAGGAATCATAAAATTTTGATTTTCTGCCTGCACACAACCAAACCAATAGCCTTTGTTTAGATTGCCTTCCACAAATATCACCAACACTATATTGCCTATGTCAGGCGGAATAAACCACATGCCATAACTCTGTTGACTGCTGGCGTAATCATTGTTAGACGTGACCCCGTTGTAGTTCGTCACACCATAGAAAGGATTAAGATACTGCACTTGCACTCGCTGATTAGGTTCTAATGAGTCCATGCCTGAGTCGTTGGATCTAAGAAGTTCTACTTCTAAAGTGCCCATGTATTTGCCATCCAAATGACTGGTGATTCTGGCTTCATATGGGCCTGCATCTTTAAGTTTGGCTCCTTGATTAGGATTATATCTACGATCGATTGAAAACATGATTAAAAAGCAATTTCTCCTTGATTGACGTCTCTTATTTCACCTGCTTTTGCTTCTGGTGTCAATGCTCTGGAATCAGTAGATTCACCTGTTACTTCTTGATTTGGAACTCTAACCAATGTCAGTTCTTGAGTAAAAGCACCGTTTTGAAACATATTTTTTACCAGTGTCATTCTGTACACTCCGCTGAACTCATCCAATGCAACAAAGTTTTTGTTTAGTTCATTGCCTGTGCTTTTGAACACCATGTTGCCATTGGCAGCATAGTCTATGGGCGTTTTAAAATTAATTATACAATAGATACCAGAGAATGTTGATTCCGCACTGCCGTCGTTGTTTATAAATTTTTGATCTCCTGTGCGAGGATCTTTGTCCACTGATGCATAATAATTTCCTATGCCGCTGTCAGCTAAAAAATAAGGATCTCCCAACAATTCTACATTCACATTGGCAAATGCAATACTTCCAGTCATAATCATATCATGAAATTCCAAAGTCTGTCTTTGTTCTGTGGTAAGTTCTCCCAAAGATTCCATGGATTTTCTGCGTGGACTATAATAATGTCCGGCATAAGTTTTACCAGAGGCTACATTTTGTTTTGTGGTGTCACCTTCAGTTTCATCCACTCCACCAGAATTTTCTTTTTCTTTTCTTGGTTTTTTGTTAGGATCTTCTTTAGAATCTGCTTTGTCTGACGGCAACAATTGTTGATAACTTGCTTGTATTTTTAAATCAAATTTTAAAATATCTAAATTTTTTCCAGAAAAAAGATAATCATATTCTTTCACTATGAATTTATAAAAATTTTTAGTGTTAGTTTTTTTGTTAGGTTTGGCAAGCAAAGACTCATGCACTTTGTGTTCTATCACGTCAAATACTACCAATAAAGGATATGTTGCATTACTTGCTAAAATTTCTTTATCATTGATGTAAAAACATCTAGTGATTATTTTAAACCACATTTTAAATCCGTTTTCGTCACTAGGTTCAAACAAGCGCTTGCCATAATCACTTAATAATATAACATTTTCAATTATGTTATTCAATGCCGCACCTTGTTTGAATGCAATTTCTGCTATTTTATTATTCAAATTGAGTCTTTTGCCTAATTTGGTTTTGACATCGTAGAATTTTTTATCATCTTCACTCAATACGCTTTTAATTTGATTTTCTGTCACAGTCATTTTAGCAAGTCCTATGGCGTTCACACTGTCTCTGGTTTGTTCATATTGAGTAACGTGGGGAGTGCTGACTACTTGAGCTCCTGTGCCCACTAGTTCTGTTCTTTGTGCTTGAGGATCAAACGTTGCTCCTGATGATTCGTCACTGTATCCAGTTCTTTGACTAAGACTTTGTTGCTGTTCACGCTTAGGAAAATTAATAATAATGTCATTAATTTCGCTTAATTTATTTTTGCTTTTATTTTTAGATTTTTTATTTTTATTGAGTTCTGTTTGTAATGCTCCTTGCAGCATGCTTTGCACATCAAACCCTCTCAGTGTGATATCGTTGGGGATTGTCTGCACGCCTTTGTTCAGAGCAATTTCATTGGTTGGCACTGCTCGTATGTCATATCTAGCCCCAGCTTGATCAGCAGTAAAGTTTATGTCACCTAATTTGATTGGAAATATTCTTTTTGTGGTGTTACCCAACGAATCTTTAATGGGCACAGAGTTGTTTTTTACATCTATGCCAATAAATTCTATGATCAAACACCATGGAGCGTCGACCCAGTTTTTGTATCCAGCTTTTATGCCTGCTTGCCGTAAAGTCTCCACAAAAGTGCCCATACTGTAGGGTTCATAAACAGAAAATTCTAATGTGTTAATGTTGCTTTGACCTTTTACTCCTGGAGCTATTGAGCTTGATATAGAAACATTTTCTATAAAATATTCCCTTGCATTTCTCACATTAGTGCCACCGTCAAAATCCAAATCATAAGGAGTGAGATATTTTGATTGACCTGATCCGCCACTGCGTAATATTGTGACTTGAGGTGGGCGTTGTCTTAATCTAGCAGGAAAATTTATTTCTTCCAGTGTTAAACATGCCAGTGTGAAAATTGAATTGAATGAATTATATTGATGCAAAGGATTGGTAATTTTATTGGGAAACGTGACTGCTTCATCAGCAACAAAGGTAGCAGTGTCAGAAGCAAATGTATCTCTAGTGGTGGCACTGCCACCAGCTGCTGGATCAGTTGGTCTGATTCCGCCAGAACGTCCTTGCGTGAACGCATTATGCACTGTAATATTGTCCTTTACAGCAACCATTGTTTATATTCCCAGTGCTTGTCTTAACTTTGGTCCTTGGGGGATATAAATTTTTATGCCTGCAACTAGATCATACACAGGATCTTTGATCACATCCATGTTTCTTTGTGCAAACACCCACCAAAGTTTAGTGTTGTTGTACAGATCATAGGCCAATAAATCTGGTCTATGTGTGTATTGAGGCTCCACAGTGTACAGCACATCATCCGCAGTGGCTGGCACCGATCTAATAGTCAATAAATCTAGATATTGATCACTCACTGTTTCAGTGTTGGCATACGGACTGTATGGTTGATATTTGATCATTAAATAAATCCTCCACCACCTGTGACATATTTGCCATTAACAAAATTATTCATGTTGAATTGGGCCACAGCAGCTCGACTTAATTGTGGTTGTAAATTTATTGTAAATTGACTTTGAGTTGGTGCCCAAGACAGAGCCTTCATAGTGCCTTCATCAAAATCTCCCAACGCTTCTTTAAACAGTCCTGTTTGAATGTAATCTACTTCTTGGTTAAGATCTATTTGAAAACTGGTCACTACCACCGGTAAATTTTTAAACACAAAGTCACCATATCCATTCAACAACACCACAGGTGGAGGACTGCCCGCATCGGAGCTACCTTCACCATATCGCATTTTTGTAACACTTCTTAGATAATGCACGGCAGATACCCAATATTCGGCCTCTACAGAATTCTGCACAAAGAAATCGCCGTTGCACTGTATGGAATCTACATTGCTGTAATTGTATGAATTGAATGCATAATTTGTGTGCACAGGATTATTGGCGGTGTAATTTGCCGTGTGTGATATAATTATGCTGGGTGTGTATTGAAATGTAAATCCGCCTGTTTTCATCACAGGCAACATCAATCTACTGTCTTTGAATGATTCAGGAACACTTAATTTTACACGCCAGTCTTTTTCGCCTGGTTTGGCCATTGCTGTTGCTGTGGTTAAAGTTCTTTGACCAGGCATGCCATCTTTAGGCAAATTAAGGCCTCTGATTGCATTTATTCCAGTGCCTGCCAGTCCACCAATAGATTGCCCTACCTGATTGGCTATGCCGCTGCCAAAACTTTCGGTACCTGAAATCAGGTTGTCGACTTTGTTAAATGCTGCTTGCGGTGGGAACTCTCCTGGCATAGCTGTTGTCTCCTAAATGCTGTTCAAATATATCAAGTATTTATTGACAAAATTAACTGCGTAGTTTATACTGAAGGCTAATTACAAAGGAATTCAATGAAAAAAATCAACTATCTCAACAACAAAGACCTGCTGGAAGAGATACACAAATCCAAGAACAGCTATTGTTCATACACCAAAGACGAGCTGCACAGATATGATGCTATTGTGTCATCTTTGGAACGTATTAATGTGAGGACCATAGCAGAAGCCAAACGTGCTAGAGCCAAACGATTATCGCAGGAAGAGTTTGAACGACGCAAAGCCATAGATCCCAAGGTCAAACTGTCTGAATGCGAAGTGGACTATAGAAAAATACAAAAGCATGAGTTGGTGTTTAGAGTGATGACCTATGATCACATACCCAATGAACCTGGTCGCAAAAAAAATCCCAAAAGCTCTGCAGACTCCAAGATCAAAGTAAACTTTCCAGCTTTCCAACATTGGAAACATGACGAGAAAGACAATCTCACATGTGTGGGCAAAAGTCACTGGGAAGGTGGCATACACAATGGCAAGTTCAATAAAGAAGGCGGCAAGCCCACTGCCAAGTTGGCCATGATGTGGATGAAACTGTGTGAAAGATATGCCACCCGAGGCAACGTGAGAGGATATACCTACAATGACGAAATGCAAGGGCAAGCCATACTGCAGTTGACTCAGATTGGACTGCAATTTGATGAAAGCAAATCCAACAATCCATTTGCCTATTACACAGCCGCCGTAACCAATTCATTTGTGAGAATCATCAATATTGAAAAAAGAAATCAAAATATTAGAGATGACATTCTGGAAATGAATGACATGATGCCCAGTCACACACGTCAAAACGCAGAAGCATATCAAAATGCCGTGGACAGGGAATTCAAAAAGAAAATTTAACTTATTGACTTTATTCAATTTTTTGTTTACAATGAAGTCTTGGAAATTTATATTTGATGTTTAAAAAAGCAGCAGTGTTCACTGACATACATTTTGGTTTGAAAAGCAACAGCGTGATTCACAATCAGGACTGTGAAGAATTTGTGGACTGGTACATAGATCAGGCCAAACAAAACCATTGTGAAACTGGCATATTCTGTGGTGATTGGCATCACAATAGAAATTCATTGAATTTGATGACCATGGATGTGTCCATCAAATGTTTGGAAAAATTGGGCAAAGCATTTGAAAAATTTTATTTCTTTCCTGGCAATCACGATCTGTACTACAAAGACAAGCGAGACATTCATTCGGTAGAGTTTGCTAGATTTATTCCAGGCATCACTGTGATCACAGAAACCACCACCATAGATGATGTGACTTTGGTGCCTTGGTTGGTGGGAGATGAATACAAACAGATTAAAAAAGTCAAAAGCAGATACATGTTTGGTCATTTTGAATTGCCACACTTTCTAATGAATGCCATGATAGAAATGCCAGACACAGGATTGATACAGACTGGAGACTTTGTGCATCAAGAATATGTGTTCACTGGTCATTTTCACAAACGTCAAACAGCAAGAAACATACACTACATAGGCAATCCCATGCCACACAACTATGCAGATGTGAACGATGATCAGCGAGGCATGATGATCATGGAACATGGTGGTGCTCCCAGATACATCAACTGGTACAATTGTCCCAGATATTTGAAAGTCAATCTCAGTGAGCTATTGAATGATGCCAAAAATATTATCAAATCCAAAATGCACTTGCAGGTCACACTGGACATAGACATCAGCTATGAAGAAGCCAGTTTTATCAAAGAAACTTTCATAAAAGATTACAACTGTAGAGAGATTGTGCTGATACCAGGCAAAAAAGACGATGAAATGACCAGCACATTGGATATCACACGTTTTGAATCTGTGGATGAAATCGTCAGCAAAGAGATCAATGCCATAGAATCTGACAGCTACAACAAAAACACACTGCTGGAAATTTACAGAGATTTGCAATGATAAAAATCAAGAGTCTCACAGTTAAAAATTTCATGAGTGTGGGCAATCAAACCCAGGGCGTGGATTTTGACAATCAAAAACTCACATTGGTGTTGGGAGAAAATTTGGATCAAGGCGGTGACGATGCTGGCAGCAGAAACGGCACTGGTAAAACCACACTGATCAATGCATTGAGCTATGGACTGTTTGGTGAAGCACTCACTAAAATACGCAGAGAAAATTTGGTCAATAAAACCAACAACAAAAACATGTTGGTCACACTGACTTTTGACAAAGACGGCGTCAAATACCGCATAGAAAGAGGCAGACGCCCCAACACTTTGAGATACTTTATCAATGACTCTGAACAAGAAATCACAGATGAAAGTCAAGGAGACAGCAGAATGACTCAGGCTGCTATCAATCACATGCTGGGGCTGTCACATGCCATGTTCAAACACATATTGGCATTGAACACCTACACTGAGCCTTTTTTGAGCATGAGTGCCAATGAACAAAAAGACATCATAGAACAGTTGTTGGGCATCACGCTGCTGAGCGAAAAAGCAGAATTGCTCAAAGATCGTGTGAGAGTCACCAAAGAAGACATGGCCATGGAAAATGCTCGTTTGGAAGGGTTGAAAATGAGCAATGAAAAAATCAAAGAAACCATTAATTCATTAGGCAACAAAGAAAAAATTTGGAACACTCAAAAAAATTTAGACATTGAAAAACTTAACAAATCCATCACAGAGTTAGAATCTGTGAATATTGATCGAGAATTAGAAGCACATCAACAGTTGGAAGATTGGAGCAAAATCAACAATGAATTGAAACAATTGCAAAAAGATCGCAGCAGTTTGGAAATGACACTGTTGCAATCGGACAAAACTGTGAACAAAGTAGGACAAGATTTGGACAAACTGCATGACAAAGCCACTTGTTATGCGTGTGGCCAAGAATTGCACAATGATAAATTTTGTGAAATACAACTCAAACTGGAAGAGGAATATGGTGATGCTGTGAATTACAGTCAAACCATAGTGGATGACATTGCTGTGATAGATGAAGCAATCAAATTGTTGGGCACACAAACACCACGTCCTGAAACATTTTACAACACCGTCAAAGAAGCATATGAACACAGACAATATTTGGAAACATACAAAAGCACACTGAAAAACAAAGAAGCAGAGCAGAATCCTTATGTGGATCAGATCACAGAGCTCAGCACAGAAGCACTGCAAGAATTGGATTGGAGTGAAGTGAATCGCTTGCAAACACTCAAAGATCATCAAGAATTTTTATTAAAATTGTTGACCAACAAAGACAGTTTCATAAGAAAGAAAATCATAGATCAAAATTTGGCATTTTTGAACAACAGACTCACACACTATCTCACAGCACTGGGCTTACCGCACACAGTGACTTTCAAAAACGATTTGACTGTGGAAATCACCATGCTAGGCCAAGATTTGGACTTTGACAATCTCAGCAGAGGTGAGCGCAATAGATTGATATTGGGATTGAGTTTTGCATTTAGAGATGTGTGGGAAAGTTTGTATCAAGAAATCAATCTGTTGTTCATAGATGAATTGATAGATTCTGGTTTGGACACAGCAGGCGTGGAATCCTCTTTGGCCATACTGAAACGCATGAGCAGAGAACGTGGCAAAAGCATATATCTCATCAGTCACAAGGATGAATTGATGGGCAGAGTCAACAACACATTGAAAGTGATCAAGGAAAATGGATTCACTTCCTACAGCAACGCTGTGGAAGTGCATGAAATTTAGTAAAATTTATGGATGACACACACGATCATTTGACCAAAGCATACATGCAATATTTCAAATACAATGAAAAGTTTGCCAAAAGACCCAGCCGACAGAGCAAAATACAGGCTAGAAAATGGTTGAGTGAAATACGCAAACTCAGTCGCACTCGTCGTGCTGAAATTGTGCAGGAGTACAAACAGCACAAAGAAAAATCCCGTCAGCAGTAAACACGGCGCAGCCGCTGCGGTGCACGCTACAGTTTGTACGAAGTACAAAGCTGCGGCACAAAAATTTTCTGGCTCTTCACTGCCAAAATATTTCTATCACTACCAAAATCTCCACAAGACTCAAGACTCTGGCCAATGAAATTTCACTGGTGTAAGTAGCTGCATGACGTGGATGTATCAGGGTCAACCCGTGGACTCACTGCCGGAAGGCACTGTAGGATTTGTGTATCTCATCACCAATCGCAGCACGGGACGCAAGTATGTGGGTAAAAAATTGGCACAGTTTAAAAAATCACGTCCACCCTTGAAAGGTCGCAAGAATCGCCGTCGCAGTCGCGTGGAGAGTGACTGGCGAGACTATTGGGGCAGCAATGATGTGCTGATGCATGACGTGCAGCGTTTGGGAGTGGATCAATTCACACGTGAAATACTGTACATCTGTCGCAGCCGTGGAGTCATGGGATATCTGGAGGCTCTGGAACAGTTTGAACGCAGAGTGCTGGAGTCGGATGAATACTACAACGGCATCATCAATGTGAGAATAGGCAGCAGCAATCTATTGAGAGAAGAAATTCAAAGGCTCAAGGCAAAAACATAGCAACCACGTTGATTGAAAGATCCAGGAAATACGTCTGCCAAGATGGTGAATCCTGAGTTGCAACACAAGGCCAAACGATGGTGCTCTGTGAAACAGACACAACACCCACACAGATCAGTGGCTTGAACTGCTGATTGAGTGTTCCGTAGCAATGAAGTCAGCCCAAGGGGGTATAGGGCTACCGCCCCGCAGTACATAGGCTGTTCAAGATGGCGTGCTCATCTCGTATGACGTCAACACTTCTCCCCGTTCTGGGAGAAGTATGGATCCACTATCTGTATGAGCGAGCAGTTGCTTCGCAACTTGATTGACTCACACAGTGAGAGCGCAGCGATCACTTGGACGAACTGGTTCGTCCACTACTTGTGTTTGGGATCACGTGATCTCTGCTGTCTTTTACGCAGATCTTTTTCATCACTGTGCACAATGTGCCAGGCAGTGCCAATCACCAACAGCAGTGTGGCAATGTTCAATATGGTGGTTATCATTTCAGTATCTCCTTGGTGATCTAATGCATCAGTTGTTTGAGTGCCTGTGCAGCGTCCTGCGGCAGGTTGGGATCGAATTCACACACACTGCGCCACAAATTTTTTTGCGCGGGTGCCGACGGCACTGTGTGCAGTTGTGTGTGGGGCCAAGTTCTGGTCTGCAATTGTGCCAACACAGCAGCACTGTACACATGAATGTGTTGAGGATTCATCTGCAACAGAGTTTGAATGTTGTCCGTGTGCAGTGTGCTGCGATAGGTTTGGATTGTGGTCACTTGGGGATCTTCCGCAAAATTTCTAGCATGGTGGTCGCCACACAACCACGTGATGGGTGCATGTATTTCTATGTCTGCAGCTCTGAGATAACAGCGAATTTTCTTAAAACCACGCTGCCTCAGTTTTTCTGCAGTGTGTCTACCCACACACACAATTTGTTGCAGGCACAACTGCATGAGTGAATGTTGATAGTGTTGCACAGCAGCAATGTGCGTGATCAGCAGAGGTTGCACTGCAGCAGCCACATGTGCCACGGCTTGGGTGCACACACACGGCATCCAAGTGGCGTCTGATGGCATGGTGTGATTCAAGTTGCTTTGTGTGAACACTCGCATCGTAGGATTATTTAACGACACAGTGTGCGCATTAAAATATATTATTTGGTTGTAGGTGCCGTGCTGGGCGATTAAAAGAATGGCATGCCGGTCTTTTTGGCAGTTTCTAGGTTTTCTTTGATCAGGCGACTGATGATTTCACGATCTTCATAGCTGGTGTTGAACACATCCTCCATGCTGATGCTGCCGCGCATGTACCATGCCAATTTGAACAGATCCAGTTTGAAATTTTTGCTTTCATTCTCCATGTCCTTGACTTCTTTTAAAATGTCCGGCAGAGAGCTGGGCAGTATTTTTATGCGAAAAAATTTGACTGATCAAAGGTCACAGGCACTTCAAAACTCACAGGCGCACCTGCTTTGATGTCTTCAGCTGTGCTGGCCACTTTGATGGGTTTGATGCCAAAAGATTCACGCTGTTTGGTCACGTGTGCCATCACTGCAGAATAAAAATTCTTTTCTGAGTTGGCAATAAATTCACTGATGTGTTTGACATCAGTGACCACCACTCCATCCACTGTGATGTTGACCACACTGTTGGCCACCATGGCTATGGTGATGTCAGTGAGTTTGCGAAAACTCTGTTGAAACATGCCCACTTTGGTTTGTTCGTCCATCTTGTCGTCGTTGACCACATTTATGATTCTTTGCTCTTCAAAAGTTTTCAAAGCGCCATCAGTGAATTCTTTGTAATTGATAGGTCTCAAAGTCACAGTCATAGATCCTATCTGTAAAGTTTCTTCAAAAGTGCCTTTCATCATGTCATCCAATGCCAGTCGTAGATCCAAACTGAAATCTCGTTTGATATTGGTTTTGGGCACAGTGATGTTGACATCCATGTTTTCACCATAGGTGGCAATTCTAATGGCAATCAGCACAGCATCCAAATCTATGCTGGGCATCAGCCAAGCATTTTTGATGTTGGGCACACAACTTTGGATCACGTCCACTGTGGCCTGACCATTCATCAGTGCATCTGGAGTTTTGAACAGCAATTCATCCTTGGCAGTCATGGCATACACTGGTAATTCTCCAGTGGCAGGCATGTCCAACACACCAGCCGGATAGAATTTGCCTCTGCTGGGCAAACGCATGTAATTTTTGACCTGTCTAAAATACTTCTGTAAAGGATTACTGCCCTGTTGCATCTGTTTTTCTACCATTATTACCTCCGTATAAATAAGTGTGTAATTCACACACTGTTGTATAATGTGTGTATATTTATAGTCAGAATTAACTGGGTATTTAATAAATGGCAGATGTAAAAATTTCAGCTCCTGGCAGTGAACTGGACGGTGCAGTGTTGCAGGGTGCAGCCACGGAGGCCACACTGCAAAGTCTCTTGGGAAAATTAGGTGGCAATTCAGAAGCAGGCAAAGCCGCCAAAGAATATGCCAAAAACATGAGCGAGGTCAGCAAGAGCGCCAAAAATGCCTCCACTTCATTTGATCAGCATGTGGCCTATCACAAAAAATTTTCCAGTGTTATACAAGATTTTGGTCTCAACATAGTCAAAGGCACAGACAAGTTTGGTGATTTTACCTCCAGCCTCACAGGATACATGTCACAGTTTGGATTGGGATTTGCCCTAGCAGCACAAGGCATTCAAAGACTGGTGGATGAACTGGATCAACAAATTGGAGTATTCAGAGATCTCAGTGGGGTGGGTGCAGATTTCGGCAACAGTATATTTGATTCCAGAATGGCTGCCATTCAAGCAGGACTGGCTTTGGATGTGTTTGGCAAAGCAGTCAAAGACAATGCTGACACACTGGCACTGTTGGGCGGCAATGTCAATCTAGGCGCTAGAAGATTCACAGCCATCAGCAAATTAGTGCAGACCAATCTACAACCTACTTTTTCCAAATATGGCATGACCATGGAGGAGACCACCGGCATGCTGACAGATTATCTAGAAATACAAACAGGGTTAGGCCAAGCACAAGAAATGAGCAATGATGAATTGATGCGTGGCACTGAAAATTATGTGAAAGAATTAGACCTGTTGAGCAGAACCACAGGGTTGTCGCGCAAAGAAGCTTCTGAAGCTCTCAAATTACAACAGCAAGACAAAGTGTTAAAAAGTTTAATGATGAGCATGACTCAAGAGCAACAACAACGTTTGGGTGGCATGCTGGCTGCACTTGAAAAAACCAGTCCAGAGATGGCAGCTGCTGTGAAAGAGTTAGTGGTCACAGGTGGAGCGCCCATCAGCGAAAACGCCAAAGGTTTGGCTCTCATCAATCCTAATTTATTGACCATGGCAGCAGGATTGGCAGATGGTACTGTCAGCAATGCTGCGTTTGGTGAAGAAATGCGCAAAACAGCAATAATGGCTCAGGAACAAGGCAAGACTCAAGGAAAAAATAATGCTTTGGCTCAGATGTTTGGTTTGAGCATGTTTGGTGCTGGAGCGGAAGCATCCAAATTTACAAAATTCATGGAAGGGTCTGCAGAAGCCATAGAAGATCAGAAAAAAGCAGAACAGGCTGCTGGCAAAGTGGTGGCAGATTTCAGCAATCAAATGAGAAAATTAATGAACACACTCATAACGGCCATATCTCCATTCCTGTATGGTATAGAATTATTGATGGCAGGATTCACAAAAATAGCAGGTTTACTGAATTCATCCGTAGTCAAAGGATTAATATACTTTATTGGAGGCTTAGGATTAGCGTTGGTGGCGGCGAAAGGATTTGCTTTGGCAGCAACCGCCGCAAAATCTGCTTATGCATTTGGCACCAGTGGTAAAGTGATCAGCACAGGCAAAGAGGTAGCAGGTGGACTGTATAATAGAGCCAAAGACTTTGTGATGTCCAAACCATCTGCAGGTAAAGGTGGAGGAGGTGGAGGTGGTGGTGCCGGTGGTGGTGGCGCCAGCAAAGTGTTAGAGAGTGTGGGCAAGGGAGGGCCTACAATAGGAGCCAGTCTCAAAAGTTTAGCTGGAGGTTTGGCTGCGTTTGGAGTCAAAGCTCCTTTGATATTAGCTGGAGCGGCTGCCGTTGGAGTATCCATTGCATTGATTGGAGCAGGCATAGCAGGAGCAGCATGGCTGATGGGCGCAGCATTTGGCAAATTTGCTGACGACATGAACAAATTCAACACCATTGACGGGCAGAATTTAAAAAGCGTTGCATCAGGAGCAATGTCATTGGCAGGAGCCATGGCTGCTTTTGGAGGAGCTGGCATACTGTCTGGGTTTGCTTCAATATTTGGGCAAGGCCCACAATCATTTGCCAAAAATATCAATGCCACACTGGATTCACTTGACAAAGGTAAAATAGACAGCTATACTACAGCATTGAATGGATTGAGCGAGTCTTTTGCAGGTTTGAACACCAACATGCAAAAAACTGTCACAGCTTCTGGTAAAAGTTCTGGTGACAAATTAGATGAGTTAAATACCACTATGAAAGCTATGTTAACAGAATTACAAAGAAGTCAAAGATTTCAAAGACAAACAGCAGAAAACACTGAAACTATTAGTAACGGATAATGAGTTGGAAAAGATATTTTAATCAGGTCAGCGACAACGAGATCTACACTCGCACAGGAAGACTGGCAGGACCAGCCCAAGCCAATTATAGTTCCTATCTACCAGATGTGTACAGTGGGTCTCCCAACAGAGTGGAGCGTTATGGACAATACAACACCATGGACATGGATTCTGAAGTGAATGCTGCCTTGGACATCTTGGCAGAATTTTGTTCACAACTGAACAAACAAAACGACACCAACTTTAAATTAAATTTTAAACAGCCAGCCACCAACTCGGAGATCACCATACTCAAGCAATATCTGCAACAATGGTGTAAACTGAACAATTTTAACAAAAGAATTTTTAGAATATTCCGTAATGTGTTCAAATATGGAGATGCATTTTTTATTAAAGATCCTGAAACCAAACGTTGGTTTCATGTGGATCCAGCCAAGGTCACTAGAATTATTGTGAACGAATCAGAGGGTAAAACTCCTGAACAATATGTGGTACGTGATGTGAATCTTAATTTCAAAGATTTAATTGCCACCACTCCATTTCAAACCACAGGTAATGTTACTGGAGGTGGGTCTGGATATTTGACTGGTGGAGTCAGAGGCATGGTGGGCCAGAGTCCAGAACAGACTGGCTCAAGATTTTCCACCAATCTCAAAGAAATTGCTGTGAACGCAGAACATGTGATTCATTTGAGTTTGAGTGAAGGATTGGACAACAATTTTCCATTTGGTAACTCATTGTTAGAATCCATATTTAAAGTGTACAAACAAAAAGAATTATTGGAAGACGCTATTATAATTTACAGAGTACAGAGAGCTCCAGAGCGCAGAGTGTTCTACGTGGACGTGGGAAATATGCCCAGTCACTTGGCCATGCAGTTTGTGGAAAGAGTCAAAACTGAAATACATCAGCGACGCATTCCATCCAGCACAGGCGGTGGAACCAATGTGATAGATTCAGCCTACAATCCATTAAGCATCAATGAAGACTTTTTCTTCCCTCAAACAGCAGAAGGCAGAGGATCCAAAGTGGAAACACTGCCAGGCGGTACTAACCTTGGCGAAATTGATGATTTGAAATACTTCACCAACAAACTGTTGCGTGGATTGCGTATTCCCAGTTCATATTTGCCCACAGGCCCAGATGACAGCAATGCACAGTACACAGACGGTAGAGTGGGCACTGCCTACATACAGGAGTTGAGATTCAACAACTATTGTGAAAGATTGCAAAACTTGGTGGCAGATGAATTCAATGACGACTTTAAAAAATATCTGTTGGACAAAGGCGTGAACATAGATGTCAGCATGTTTGACATCAAATTTCAAACTCCGCAAAACTTTGCATCATACAGACAAGCAGAATTGGACAACAACAGAATCCAAACATTCAGCCAAGTGGCAGCACTGCCCTACATCAGCAACAGATACGCACTGATGAGATTTTTGGGCATGAGTGCAGATGAATTGGCTGAAAATGAAAGACTATGGCGTGAAGAAAATGACGAAAAATTCAAAGTAAAACCCACTTCTTCAGCTGCTGAAATGAGAAGTGCTGGCATCACATCTGCCAACATACAGCAAGATTTATCAGCACAAGAACCTGAAACCACTGCTCCAGTGGAGCCCACTGACACAGGCGCAGCAGGCGCAGCCACTCCAGGACAAACACCCACCACATAAGCATAAATAATTTCATGCAACTGCGTGAAATCTTCTATTTTGACAAAAATGATGTGAACACTGCGGATCACAAAATGTACGATCCCAAGTATGATCAATCCATTATTGGTGTCACAGACACTCGAAAAACTCGTCTTACTCTAAGACAGATCAATCGAGCTCGTAAAGCCAGTGAGTTTCACAACAATGAACAGCAAAAAGATTTGGAATTTGTGAGACAGATGTACAGCATTGCCAGCAATCAACCCGCAGCCTAACAGCAACAGCCACCCATGGCCAAATTGGACAAATCCTTGTACACCAAAGATGAGTGGCGCATACTCAAACATCAGCGCAATCAAAGCAAAGCACTGCACAGAGCATTGAAAACTGGTCAACCTGCGCCCACACCCACACCCACTCCCACAATATTTCCCACAGCTGTGCCTCCACAAATAAGACCCGCTGTGGAAGGCAACATTGCTTTTGTGTTGGGCAATGGGCTAAGTCGCAAAAACATTCAATTGGATCATCTGCGTGAATGGGGCAGAATTTATGGTTGCAATGCACTGTACAGGGAGTTCACCCCGGATTTTTTGGTGGCAGTGGATGCCAAAATGGTCACAGAAATCTGTGAAAACAATTGGCAGCTGAAACATCCTGTGTGGACCAATCCCAACAAAAACATGGAAAAATACAAAGGTTTAAACTTTTTTAAGCCCAGTCAAGGCTGGAGTTCAGGTCCCACAGCGCTGTGGCTGGCCACACATCATGAGCACAGCACTTTATATATACTGGGTTTTGACTATGTGGGCACCGAGGAAGGACATCTCAACAATATCTACGGCAGCACCCGCAACTACAGAAAAAACACAGATCCAGCCACATATCATGGCAATTGGGTGCGTCAAACCGGCATTATGATCCAAAAAAACCCCAAAAAACAGTACATTAGGGTGGTGCAGGATGATCGCAAGGGTTTTCAAGCAGAAGAATATCAAAGACATCACAACTATTCTGAGATGATTGTGAGTGATTTTCGCAATGCATTCTGTAGACCCCGACCTGTGCAAAATTAGTCAAAATCGACCTATATCTGCCCACTTTTTATTAAATTTGTTAAATAAAGGTACAAGTCATATCAAATAACTCAACATCAAGGAGACATAGAAATGTCAGACAACGCAAATAATAAATTCGAGCAAATGCTTGAAAAACTTACCGCAGATGACAGAACCGGAGCTGAAGCCCTATTTCACGAAATAGTGGTTGAGAAGTCACGTTCGATCTACGAAAATTTGTTAGAAAACGACCTTGCTGATATCGCAGTGGAAGAAACTTCAACTGAAGAAACCCCTGTAGAAGAAGCAAAAAAAGATAAAAAAGCAGACAAAGAAGATTCTAAAGACAAAGAAGAAATGAAAAAAGAATCTACTGAAGAAGTTGCCGCTGAAACAACACAAGAAGTTGCTCCAGTAGCAGTGGCTCCAGTGACTGCTGAAGTTGGCGGAGATGCCTCAGACGACATGATCGCTGACATCGAAGACGACAAAGATGCTGAAGACAAAGGTGAAGACAAACCTGAAGCTGCAGACATGGAAGACAAAATAGTTGATTTAGAAGATGCAGTGGAAGAACTTAAAGCTGAGTTTGAAAAATTAATGTCAAACGACAGTGACAAAGATGCTGAAGACAAAGGCGAAAAAGATGAAGCCACAGCAACTGAAGTTCAAACACCAGCTGAAGAAGTTACACCTGAAGTAGTAGCAACTACAGCACCAATCGCAACACCAATTAAATCTGAAGACATTAGCGACAGAGAAAGAATGAGAGAATACGTGGACAAAGTGGCAGTGAAACACACTGACGGTTCAGACAACTCAAAATCTCCAGTGGCTAAACAAGCAAAAGGTTCAACACAAGCAGTTGATTTTGTGGGTTCAGAAGAAAAAGGTAGACCAGCTCCAAAAGCGGAGATGCATGATGGTGGCAATGTTAATACACCAGGCGCATCTGCAAAGTTGGTAAAAGCTAAAGTGCCAGCAGCTGCTGATAAAGCAGACAATGCAAAAAGCATTTTAGGCAGCAAGAAATAAAGTTAAGGACTAATACTATAAGATGTTTACATTACGCGAAACATTGTCATTTGACCAAGCAAGTTTGGTCATTGAGTCTGCTGAAGACAAAAACGGGGGCAAGAGCCTTTATATGAAAGGTATCTGCATTCAAGGTGGTGTCAAAAATGCCAACCAAAGAGTGTACCCTGTGAGTGAAATCAGCAGAGCAGTCAACACACTAAATGATCAGATCAAAGGTGGTTACTCTGTGTTGGGCGAAGTGGATCATCCAGAAGGCCTCAATGTCAATTTGGACCGTGTGAGTCACATGCTATCAAGCATGTGGATGGATGGCCCTAACGGACATGGCAAACTAAAAATATTACCCACCCCGATGGGACTGCTAGTGAAAACCATGCTGGAAAGCGGAGTTAAACTAGGAGTTTCATCGCGTGGTTCAGGCAACGTCAAAGAAGATGGGTCTGGACAAGTGAGCGATTTTGAAATCATCACAGTGGACATAGTGGCTCAACCGTCAGCTCCGGGAGCCTATCCTACACCAATTTATGAACATCTTTTGAACACAAAAGGTGGTTATAGAGCTATAAACATCGCAAGGGACACACAGGCACAAGAATACTTAAAGGAACAACTGGTGAATATCATCAGTAAACTCCGTTAAACAAATTAGGAGAAAATATAATGTTAGATGCACTGAAATCGCTTTTTGAAAACAACGTTGTTTCCAAAGAGATCAGAGCCGAAATAGAAACAGCTTGGACTGCCAAAGTGGAAGAAAACAAAGTGGCAGCCACAGCAGAACTACGCGAAGAGTTCGCCAAGAAATATGCACAAGACAAACAGCAAATGATTGACGCTGTGGACAAACTTGTTACAGAAAAATTGGCCTCTGAAATTGCTGAATTTGCAGACGATCGCAAACAATTGGCAGATCAGACAGCACAATACGCAGTGAATATGAAACAACATTCAGAATCATTGAAAAATTTTGTGTTTGAAAGACTTGCAGCGGAAATTCAAGAACTACACGCAGATCAAAAAGTTGTGTCTGAAAACTTCAGCAAACTGGAAGAATTTGTGGTAGAGGCTCTATCGAAAGAAATAGCAGAGTTTCATCAAGACAAACAAGACCTAGCAGAAACCAAAGTACGTCTGATCAGGGAAGCCAAAGAGCATTTTGCTAAAGTTCGCAAGACCTTTATCGAAAAGAGCTCAAAAGTGGTCTCTGACACAGTGGGCAAAGTTCTTACCAAAGAAATTAGCCAACTGAAAGAAGACATTGATTCTGCTCGTAAAAATGACTTTGGACGCAGATTGTTTGAGACATTTTCAGAAGAGTATGCTTCGAGCTACTTGAATGAAAAATCTGAAACATCTAAACTTCTAAAAGTGGTCAAGATCAAAGACCAACAAATAGAAGATGCGAAAAAAGCTGCACAAGAGAATGCCAAATTGATTGAAGCCAAAGATGCCGAAATCAAATCAGCAAAAGATGCAGCAGAGAGATCAGCAGTTATTGGTGAGCTTACAGCTCCTCTTAACACTGAGCAAAAAGAAATAATGAAAAACTTACTGGAATCAGTTCAAACAGCCAAATTAAGATCAGCGTTTGACAAGTACATGCCATCAGTAATCAACGGCGGTGCTGCACCAGCAAAGAAACAGGCTTTAAAAGAAGGCACTGAAGTAACAGGCGACAAGACACAAACTAACGTCAGACAGGTGTTCGACAGCAATATATTTGCTATCAGAAGACTTGCCGGACTATAAACAACAACAAATAGGAGACAAATAAAATGTCAGAACTAACAGAAGCACGCTGGTCAGAAACGAAAGCAGCATTGTTAGAAGGGCTAAAAGGTAACAGAAAATCTGTTATGGATGTGACTCTTGAGAATACTAAAAAGTATATCAATGAATCAGCAACCGCTGGAGCTACTTCTGCAGGCAACGTTGCCACTCTAAATAGAGTAATTCTACCAGTAATAAGACGGGTTATGCCAACTGTAATCGCCAATGAATTAGTAGGCGTGCAGCCAATGACTGGCCCTGTGGGACAAATCCACACACTAAGAGTAAGATACGCAGAAGCATCAAGCGGTACAACTACAACTACTGCTGGTGAAGAAGCTTTATCACCGTTCAAAATCGCAGAAGCATATTCAGGCGATAACGCAACCACTAAAGCAGGAACTACTTCAGCTTTAGAAGGTAACGCTGGTAAAAAACTATCTATCCAAATCTTGAAGCAAACTGTAGAAGCCAAAAGCAGAAAATTGTCTGCACGTTGGACTTTTGAATCAGCTCAAGATGCTCAAGCACAACAAGGTATCGACATCGAAGCAGAAATCATGGCAGCATTAGCTCAAGAGATTACTGCAGAGATTGACCAAGAAATCATTGGTTCATTAAGAACGTTAGCTGGAACAGCTTTCTCAACTTATGACCAATCAGCGGTTTCTGGAACTGCAACATACGTCGGTGACGAACATGCAGCTCTTGCTATCTTGATCAACAGAGCAGCAAACGCGATTGCACAAAGAACAAGAAGAGGCGCTGGAAACTACGCTGTAGTATCTCCAACTGCTTTGACTATACTTCAATCAGCTACAACTTCAGCGTTCGCAAGAACAACTGAAGGCACATTTGAAGCTCCAACTAATAATAAATTAGTAGGAACTTTGAACGGAGCTATGAAAGTATACGTTAACACTTTTGCAACTTCGTCAGGCGGATACGATGATGTAATAGTAGGATACAAAGGTTCATCTGAGTCAGATGCTCCTGCATTCTATTGCCCATACATTCCGTTGATGTCAAGCGGTGTTGTTCTTGATCCAAGCACATTCGAACCAGTTGTATCTTTCTTAACAAGATACGGCTATGTAGAATTGTCAAACACTGCGTCATCTTTAGGTAACGCAGCTGACTACTTGGCTAAAGTGCAAATCTTAGATAGCGCATTATCATTTGCGTAATCTATAGCAAACAATATTAAAAATGGGGGGTGTAACAACCCCTCATTTTTTTTGACTGCTGCATCGTTGACAAAACCAAAATATCCTATACAATACAATTACCAATTATGAAACTGATACAACCTATTTTTGTGAATGACACAGATGCATCTCACACCACTGTGCTGGGACAGGACAATGCCAATCACAGTGTGAGTGGCATCATTACCAGAATAGAACAAGATTTGGACTTGGGACAAAAAAATTTTCTATTGTTTGTGACCACTCAGCAAAAACAAAACAATTGTGACTGGAGTGTGCATGTCAAAATTATTGACAGCATCAAACAACGTTTTGCGGATCGCATCAATCTCACTGTGGATGTGTGTTTGTGCGGTGTGCGTGAAGACAGTCATTGCTGTGTGCCAGATGATCCCATACTCACTCAACAACAGTTGGGTGCTTTGGCACAGATATGTGTGGACGCAGGAGCAGACTGTGTGGCTCCCAGTGACATGCAGCCTTTCACAGTGGCCACCATTAGAGCATTGACCAACAAGCCCATCATGAGTTATTCCACCAAGTTTCGCAGTGTGCAGTATGCTGCTTTTAGACAGGTGGTGGACAGCATGCCCACATCACCTCGTTGGTATCAATTGGATGTCAAGGATAGAGCTGCTGCCATCAAAAGTTCTGTGCATTATGCTGCACAAGGCGCAGATTACCTCATGGTGAAACCCGGCATGAGCAGCATTGATTTGATTCAACCCATCAAGTCTGCCACCAACAAGCCAGTGGGAGTGTATCAAACCAGTGGCGAATGGCAGAGTATTCAAGCACATGCTCAAACAGAAGAAATGCTGCAAGAAACTTGGCAAGTGTTCAAACGTGCGGGTGCTGCGTTCATGATATCATACGGGGCTAGACTGCTGCACAAATCACTTAAATAATTGCATGGCAGAACAAACAGAAAAAGAATTGATACAATCATACCTAGCCCAGCGCAAACAACTAGATGCATGGATCAAACATCATCCCATGTTTGCACACGAAATACGCCGCATCAAAAACACCATAGACAAACTGATGAATCAGCGTGCGGACCTGATGGTGTTGTATCGTCAAACACGCAAGGAACACTACAAAGAACAAGCAAGAATCATACTCATACAAGCACAAAATCACCTCAAAACCTTCTCAAAACTAGAGCTATTAGCCACACTGGCAAAAAGATAAATAACTGTGCTTCAAAAATAGTTTTGAAGTTTATGCGGTTTAACCCACCGCGTATAACATAGAACGTTACAGGAGAAAACAAATGGGAAGACCCTTAAAGAAAATAAACTTTGGCACATATGATGGTGCCATAGGCATAAGATGTGAAGCGTACTTAGGTGGATCAAACCAAAACGACGTATTCATAGTAAAACAAGTTGGATCCAAAAGATACAAAGTTCAAGATGTATCTGTAGGAACCAGTTCAATCACCAGAGCCAAATTGGTTGCAGGCACACCAGCAGCTGCCGGAGAAATGAGAGTGACTGGTTACATTGCAGGTTCAGGCGGAGCAGCCAATCCAGCTACATCAGGCGGTACTGCCAAATATGCAGCAAAAATAACACAACGCAGATTTATTGCCAGCGATGGTACTAGATTCAAATGGACACTTGTGAACGATTCCACACAAGACTACATTCAATTGACTGCTATATAATAACACCATGGGGGGAGCAATCCCCCCAAACAAAAAGGAAAGATGTCAAAGACAAAAATTTTACAACTGAATGATGGTGATTACAATATTAAAGTTCAGTCAGGCGGACAAATTAAATTAGACACAGGCTCACAAGTGGGCACAGTGAGAGTCACTGGTAATCTTGTGGTAGAGGGAGACAATACCACAGTTGAATCTGAAAATTTAGTAATCAAAGACAACACTATCACTGTGAACAATGGTGAGAGTGGCGCCGGAGTCACATTAGGCACAGCTGGAATGATTGTGGATCGAGGCAGTGTCACAGATGCACAATTGTTATTTGATGAAACAGATGGATTATATTTTGATCCAGCATCAGCCACTCCTGGTCAAGGCGTTTTCAAATTAGTTTATGCCAATGGAGATGCTATAGGATTGAGAACCAATAGCATAAGTGCAGGTGGAGCCATATATTTACAACCAGGCGGCGCAGGTGCTATCACAGCATACAAAACCAATTATGAAACATTCGTGACACAATCCAATGATATTCCCAACAAAAAATATGTGGATGATTTTGTGGTGGCTTCCATCACAGGACTGACCTATCCAAAAATTCAACGAGGCAACACCATAGTGCGAGTGTATGACACAGCGCCAGGTGTGACTGCCAACACCACAGGAGCTTCAGGCACAGGCGTCACAGCAACTTTGACCTTTGCTGCACAACCCACAATACCTTTCAACATAGGTGAAACTATCGTGGTTTCAGGTGTAACTCCTGCAGGTTACAATGGCACATTCACAGTGACCAACGCCAGTGTGAGTTCAGTAAGCTATACTAATGCCACCACAGGCACTCAAACAGTGGCTGGCACAGTGAATTTGCAGGGAGATGCTAACAACGAAGCCACTATTGAAATAGATGGCACACTGAAAAACACTTTTCGCATAAACCAAGTGGACTTTTTACAGGATCAAATAAATCTATCTGAAATAAGAATTCAATCCAGCACTATTTCAGCACCAGGCACCACAGAAGATTTGGTATTGCAGGCACAAGGAGTGAGATCAGTGAGAATAGATGACACACTCATGATCAAAGCCACTGGTGCCAACCCAGCACATGACGGAATTGGTTTGAAACTGTATGCCAACACTCAAGGCTCAGGCAAAACTGGTTTATTTTATGTAAATACAAGCAACATCAGAGATGAAATTATCAGCAAAAACAGATCTCTGTTGTTCAGTATGATATTTTAGGAATTTATGGCTATTAATAACGCACAAATGAGCACAGGAGCACCAGTTGAGTTCACCGTGACTGCTGGGCAAAGTTGGGCATTTACCACTGTAATGGTGTGTAACAAAGGATCAGGCTCAGCAACTTTTTCACTGTATGCAGTACTGAACGGTGAAGCAGTGAGTGATACCAAAAATAAAATTGTCAACACAGCCAGCGTGGATGCCAACGATACATTTGTGATGGACAGCGAAAAATTAATATTGGAGGCGGGTGACAAACTGTCATTTCAACAAATCGGTGGCACCAATGGTGACTTACTGGTGACAGTGAGTTACATTGTGGTGTAATGAGATATATCAAAAAACAAAGCACAAACACTCAAACATTTAACGGCAGAGGCATCAACTATGATGCAGCTGAACTCGCCACCATAGATAGTGCCAGCGCTTTATTGTTGCCCAAAGGTGCCACAGGAGCTAGACCCACAGCAGTGGAAGGCATGATTCGTTACAACACCACCACACAAAATTTTGAAGCCTACGAAGCTAATCCTGCGTTTGGAACTCCAGGTTGGAAAAAATTTAGAACAGATGAACCCAAACTGATACATGCACAAAATTTAGGCAATGGTGACAATGTGGAAAGTTTGTTTGGACCATTGGATGCCAATGATGCGGTGACTCCAGTGCCCAGTGCACCAGCACAGGTATTGTGTATGGTGGAAAACGTGTTGCAGATTCCCACCACCAACTACATATTCATACAAAATCCCTGCTATTACAACAGCAATCAAATATCTTTTTTTGCTGACATTAGCATATCTGGCAAAACTGGTGCAGGCGCATTTGCTCCAGGCACATCAGCAGCATTCAGCAACAACGCAGCAGTGGTGGATTTTGCAGACGCTGGATTTTATGTGGGACAAACTATTTTCGTGTCAGGCAGCACCAACAACAACGGATTTTACACAGTGGCATCGGTGAGTTCCACTTTTTTAGAAATCAATGAAACATTCATCAATGAAAATGATCCAGGCTATGGCACAGTAATGACTGTGGAAGGCTTGGTAAATCAATCAGTGGAAACAGGCACTTTCAGTCAAACATTGGATAGCACTGCAGATGTGATAGCAGTCAACAGCACCGCTGGATTGGAAGTGGACAACATGATCATATTTGACACCACCACTGGCAACATTGTGGCAGACACCATATATTTTATTAAAACCATCAACTCAGCGGCCAATCAAATCACCATCAGTGCCACAGCAGGAGGCAGCACTTTTGATTTAGCAGATGCCAGTTCTCCAGGCAACTGGTGTGCAGGAGTGGGTTATGGAAGACAACCATCTGGCAGTTCGATTGCAACGTTGACTTTTGCTCCACAATCTTTAGCCACCACAGCAGCCACAGGCAATGGTGTCACAGCCACTATATCATTCGCCACACAAGCACTGGCACCTTTCTATGTGGGACAGTCCATCACAGTGGCAGGAGTTACTCCAGCTGGATACAATGGAGTGCAAACTGTGACTGCGTGCACAGTGAGCTCTGTGAGCTATACGAACGCCACCACAGGCGCACAAACTGTGGCAGGCACTATCACATCAGTGGGCAACGTGATCACTTTAAACAGCACAGCTGGCATGGCAGTGGGACAAGAAATTAGTTTCACAGGCACCAACTTTGGCAATCTAGTGGACGGCACCACTTATTTTATAAAACAAATATTAGATGGCACACATTTGACCATCAGTGCCACATATGGTGGTGCAGTGTTTGTGTTGACACTGGCTGCAGGATACATGCAAGTGGCCACGCTAGGCAATAACCTCTATGTGTATTTCGGCACTCCAGTGCCATCTAGCAAACCTGTGACCATACTGCACAATTTTGACAAATAATATCTACCCTAAAATAAAATAAATACAACACACAACCGGGAAAAATCCATGGCAGTAGGACGCATATCAGGACCACTCTTGCGCAGTAATCTACAGCGCACCGATGATCTAGCATTTGAAACTGACTTGCTGTACATCAATCACAGTGGCAACCAGATAGGCATACGCACAGATTCTCCCACAAGAACATTGCAGATCAATGGCACCACACAAGGATCCACCAGTTTTATAGCCACCAACAGTGCCACTTTTGGCAACATGTTGTTCAGTGCTGCCAGCATATTTGCTCAGTCAGGTCCCATATCCATCACTGCAGGCAGCAGCATTCAAACTCCTGAATTGCGTGTGGGTGACACATATTTCAAAGAGAATGAATTTGGCACATACACCACCAACACTGACCTACAGCTCAGCGCACTTGGTACTGGATACATAGACATACCCAGCAATCTAGAAGTGTACGGCAGCATCAATGCCACTGGCAACATTGTGGCGGATGGCAACATAGTGATAGGTGATGACAGCACAGATTCATTGACCATTGGGGCTGATATAAGTTCAGATGTGATACCAGATTTAAACACCACATACAATGTGGGTTCTTCATCCAATAGACAATGGGGAGACACTTTTGCTGCTGCGGGAAATGTGGCTGGTAACATTGCTGTGAGCAATTTGGTCAGCATTGGTGGCATCACAGTGAACTTGCCCATAGACAACACCTACTATGTGAGCAGTCTTGGTGCAGACACTAATCCAGGACAAACTGTTTCGTTTGCTTTTGCCACTGTGGAAAAAGCTCTGTTGGAAGCAGCAGCAGCTGGTGGCAACAATTTGATCAACATCTTGCCAGGCACATACACAGAAGATTTTCCATTGACACTGCCAGCCAATACCACCATACGAGGTCACAGTTTGCGTTCAGTCAAAATACAACCTACCACCAGCACACAGAGTGCGGATGCTTTTTTACTCAACGATGGTTGCATGGTCACAGACATCACTGTGGCAAATTTTTATTACAGCAATCTCAATGACACAGGATATGCTTTTAGATTTGTGAACAATATCAACATCACTGCCAAATCACCCTACATACAAAATGTCAGCGTGATCACACAAGGATCCATCACTTCTGGCAGTGATCCCAGAGGATTCGATGCAGGAGATGCTGGCAGGGGAGCACTGGTGGACGGCAGTGTGGCCAACTCAGCCAGCAATCAAGCCAGCATGCTGTTCAATGCAGTGACTTTTATCACGCCAGGTGTGGACGCAGTCACAATGAAGAATGGTGTGCGAGTGGAATTTATAGATTGTTTCACGTATTTTGCCAACCGTAGTTTATATGCCATCAATGGAGCCACAGGATTTGCCAATTTGGGCACTGTGTTTGGTGCTGAAGTACGTGCTATTGCCAGCGCATCTGTGTATGGCAACAAAGGTGCAGAAGCTGATGGTGATGAAACTTTGATGTATCTGATCAATCACAACATGGCCTATGTGGGTGCAGGCAAAGATGTGACCAATGACAGAAGTCTGTCAGTGCAGGCACAAGAAACAGTGGAACTTAACTCAGGAAGAATATACTATCAAAGTCAAGACCACGATGGAAATTTTAGAGTGGGCGACACATTTTCTGTGGATTTCAGCACAGGATTTATCAATCTCAACAATCTTGTGCCTGTGGCATTCACAGGATCCAGTCTCACAGTGGGTGTGCCTGGTGCACAAACTTTCATAGATGGAGAGCGAATCATATTGCCCAATTTCACAGTGTCTGGCAACACCGTCAAAAGCGATATCAATCAAGTGGATATTACATCAGCCAGCGGCATCATTAATTTTTTAACCAACACCAACATCAGTGTGGATCTCAGTGTCACAGGCAATTTGACAGTGGGTGGCAGCTTGACCAATTTGGGAAATCAAGTCACTGATACCATTGATTTTGAAATGGAATTCACCAGTGATATTATACCAGCCACTGATAATCTGTACAACTTAGGCTCCAGCAGCAAAAACTGGGACAATGTGTACACTAGACAATTCAATGTGGGCGATATCACCATTACTGACAATTATATTGCTGCCAGTCAAAGCAATTTAGATCTAATAGTACAAGCCAATGGCACTGGTCGTGTGGTGGTGGATAATCTTAGATTCAAGACTGTGGTGGACAGCACATCGGGCAATATCAACATTGCCAACAGCATTAGAACCAGCAATTTCACCGGCAAAGCCATACAATTGCCCACAGGCAATGCAGCACAAAGGCCTGCTGTGGCTGCTGATCTGCGTTATAATTCAGTGTCAGGACAGTTTGAAGGCTACAACACAGATGTGGTGCTGTTGGGTGGTGTGAAAGATTTGGATGGAGACACCAGAATTGAACTCAACAGTGATCAATTTTATTTCTATGCCAATGGAGTCAACACTGGCAGAATAAACACTGCAGGCAATTTGATTGTGAATCGTTTTCACAGCCAATCACAGTTTGCACTGGACAACAACACAGTCACAGTGGGTTCTGCCACTCCAGGCACAGTGGCTGCATTGACTGCCAACGGCACAGGAGTGGTACGTTTTGACACCAGCAATTATGTGTTCAACAATGGTAGTGTACGCAACACAGGCACCAACAGCGACATACTGTTTCAGATGACTGGTGTGCAAAAAGAACAATATGTGCATTGGAGTGCAAATAACAAAGGAGTGCGTTTGCCATATGGAACCACACTGCAAAGAAACCCTGGCGTGATAGGAGAATTGTATTGGAACACCACACTGCAATTGTTGCAGGTATATGACGGCACTGTGTGGGGCAATGCATCAGGTGTCAGTGGCACCATAGTGCCACAGAGTCAGGTGGAAGAAATCAACGTGATCTACGAATTAATTCTAGCTTAACAGAACTAAAAGCACCAAAATCAATAAATACACTTAATGCTGCAATCTGACCAAGATTGTGCAGGACAAACCGTGGTCAACCAGCGAAGAATCTTTGCCCAATAAAGAGTGAAAACTAGGTTGGTGGCACAATGATGCCCGTTTAAAGGAGAATAGCATGGCCGTTGGTCGAATTTCCGGTCAGCTCTTGAAGGATAACTTGATCCGTTCCACACTACCGGTGGCGGAGCAAAACATTGCCTTTGAGACTGATCTGTTGTATATTGATATAATAAACTCCAGGATCGGTGTAAAAACTGCCAGTCCTCAGTATCCTTTAGACGTTGTAGGAATTATTAGAACCACTAATTTAGAAGTGCCCGGTGTCAGCACTGTGAACAATCTTACTTTGTCTGGGTCAAGTATTACCACTTCTGCAGCTATTTTAAATTTAGCGTCACCTGATAAAATTTTATACAACAATGCCATACTGGTGGATGATTTGCAGATATCCACCAATGCTATCGAAGTGACTACCAGCAATACCAACCTTGAATTGCGTCCCAATGGCACTGGCATCGTGGAGATTTTCAGCAATGTGGAAGTCACAGGCAACATACACGCCACGGGCAGCATCACAGCAGATGGCAACATCACTATTGGAGATCAAGACACTGACAGTTTGACCATCAATGCTGACATAGCCAGCGATATGATTCCCAATGTGACTGACACCTATGATTTGGGCAGTTCAGCCAAGAGATGGAACGAATTTTTCACACAAGACCTCACAGTGGACAACATCACTGTGGCAGGCAATATCACAGTGGGCGGATTGGATCTAACCTCTGTGCCAGGCAACATCATATATGTGGCCACCAACGGTGACAATGCCAATGCAGGATTGCATCAAAACGATCCAGTGTTGACCATACAGCAAGCCATCACATTGGCCACAGCAGGAGATTTGATACACATATATCCAGGCACTTACACAGAAGTATTTCCCATCACTGTGCCAGTGGGAGTGAGTATCAAAGGAGAATCTTTGCGATCTGTGTTGATTCAACCCACTGGTGGCACCATTGATCAGAATGCTTTCATATTGAATGGTGAAACCACCATAGAAGACCTCACAGTGGCCAATTTCCGTTACAATGCTGGACTCAACAGAGGATATGCTTTTAGATATGCTAGTTCATTCACAGTGACCTCACGTTCACCTTATATTAGAAATGTCAGTGTGATCACACAAGGATCTGTGACCAGTGGTGCTGATCCTAGAGGATTCAATGCAGGTGATGCCGGCAAAGGCGCATATTTGGATGGCAGTGTGGCCACAGCAGGCAGCAATGAAGCCAGTTGTTTGTTTCAAAATTGCACATTTATCACTCCAGGAGTGGATGCTATCACTTTGACCAATGGAGTGAGAGTGGAGTGGTTGAATTCATTCACATATTTTGCCAATAGAAGTTTGTATGCTGTGGACGGAGTCACAGGGCTCAAAGGCACAGGTCGCACACTGTTAAAAGTATCAGGACTGGCAGGTCCTGCTGTGATAGCTGGTCAAACCATCACTTATTATGATGTGGACAACAGCACAGTGTTGGGCACTGGCACCATTGCCACAGTGGACAGCAATAAATTTTATCTCACAGGCAAGGTCACAGGATTTGCCAATGCTGCTGACAGACTGCCCAAAACATTCACAGCCAATGGTGATGCTCAATTGAGCACTGCACAATTCAAATACGGCACAGCCAGTCTACTGTTGGACGGCACTGGTGATTATCTCACCATCAATACCAATCCAGACTTTGGATATGGATCAGGCAATTTCACCATAGAGTTCTGGTTGAGACGCACCAGTGTGGGCAATCAAGTGATCATTGAGCAGAGAACAGCATCTGCTCTCAACAATCCAATGATACACATTGACAGTGGAGTGATAAAATATTATGCAGCAGCTGCCAACAGAATCACAGGCACCACCACCATTGCTATCAACACTTGGTATCATGTGGCAGTGAGCAGAAGCAGTGGCACCACTAGATTATTTGTGAATGGCACACAGGAAGGCAGCTCATATGCAGATGCCAACAACTATGGTGTTACCTCCACAGTGACAGTGGGAGCAGATTATTTGTATGTGAACGCACTGCCAGGCTATTTGGATGACCTAAGAATCACCAAAGCAGCATTGTACACCAGCAACTTCACAGCACCTGCGGCTGAGTTGGTCAACACACCCAACACAAAATTACTATTAAACTTTAATGGTGTCAATGCTTCAACCACCATCACTGACACAGTGACTGGCGCACAATACATCAGTTTTTCAGGTGGAGCCACTGCCAACAGTTTTGTGAATGTGGACTACACAGACTTTGGTGCGGAAGTACGCAGCATTGCATCAGCTTCAGTGTATGGTAGTTACGGAGCATATGGAGATGGTGAAGGAGTATTGATGTATTTGGTGGGCCATAATTTTGCCTACATAGGCAATGGCAAAGAAGTGGACAATGATGCATCCACAGCAATACAAGCCAATGAAGTGGTGGAATTATCCAATGCAAGAATATTCTACAGCTCTGTGGATCACGAAGGTAATTTTAGAGTGGGCGATCTGTTCACAGTGGATCAAGACACCGGTTCGGTTTCATTCACTGCAGCATCCACTGTGTTGTCTTCTGCCTCAGCATTGACATTTATTTCTGGTGGACACACCACAGTGATAGACGGCACACTGATTCAACAGGACAATGTGAGATTGAGTGGCAACACCATAGAAAGCACATCAGGAGCATTGAATTTGGATGCCGACAACGGACAGATCAATCTGTTAGATGATGTGAATATCACAGGTGATTTGGCAGTGACCGGCAATGTCAACATTGGTGGAAATATCACTATTGGTGATCAAACCACTGACACATTGAGCATTGTGGCAGCAGTGGCCAGCGATATTATTCCACAAACCACAAACACTTATAATTTGGGTAGTGCTGCGAAAAATTGGAACACAGTATTCAGTTCCACCATCAATGTGGATGGCAATATTAGGATTGAAAACAACTTAATCACCACTCAAACCACCAACTCAAATCTACAGTTGAGTGGAGCTGGCACAGGCAGTGTGGAAATAGAAAACTTTAGAATCAATGACAACACCATCACCAACACTGTGGGTGATATGACTTTCACTCCAGCCACAGGAGTCACTGTGTTCACTGGCACAGGCAGCGTGAGATTGCCTGCAGGAAATACTGCTGCCAGACCTGCTGCTCCCACTGTGGGTATGATTAGATACAACACTGATTCAAACCTATTTGAAGGTTATGATGGCAGTTGGACTGTGTTGCAAGGTGTGTATGATTTGGATCGTAACACTTATATCACTCCAGAACTCACACCCGGAGCCAATGACAATACCATAAGATTTTACAGTAACAGTGCACTGGTGGCAGATGTCAACAGCACACGTTTTGATGTGAACACACTGCAAGTGGACAGTATCACTATATCAGGCAACACACTAACCACCACAGGAGTCAATCAAGATTTAATATTGAATGCCAATGGCACAGGCATCATAAGAATTGAAAATTTAAATTTTCAAAGCAACACCATCACCAATTATGTGAGCAATGCTCCCATTGTGTTTGAGACCACAGGCGACGGTTATGTGGATGTGAGTCAGGCAGGCGGAGTAAGAATACCCTACGGAAATGCCAGTACCAGACCCTCAGTGCCTGTGATTGGCATCACCAGATACAACACACAGGACCTACAGGTGGAGATTTATGACGGTGTCAGCTGGGTTTCTGTGGCAGGAGCTGGAGGGGGAGTAAGTGTGTTGGGAGCAGAGGAGTTAGCGGTTAAATACGCATTAACATTGGGATAATAACATATGGCAACATCGTTCAAAAACAAGGTAGAATCAGCAGTGGGCACCAGTCCCGTTAAAATATATGAAGCTCCTATAGGCATTAATACCACCATCATAGGTCTAAGTTTGAGCAACATCACAGCAGGCATCATCACGGCCAGTGTGTTTGTGCAGGATGACACCAGTGCACAGGCGTACTTTTTAAAAAATGTGCAGATAGCACCAGCCAGCAGTTTGCGTGTGGTAACCAGTGGTGAAAAATTGGTGATTCCTGCCAACTATGATCTGTTTGTGGAAAGCAACACAGCAGCAGCAGTGGACGTGGTAATGAGCTTCGTGGAGATTTCATAACATGCAATACATAGGTCAACCCATCAGTAACGCAATCAAAAGTCATAAAGATAGATATTTCTATGGATTACGCCGCACTGATGATGGTGAATTATATTTGGCCAAAGTGGATCAAATGACTCAAGGTGACAGTGTGACCATCAATAATCCTGGGTTGGCCACAGAAAATTATGATGACTGGAATGAAGGACAAGATTTTTTCGATGGACGTGATGTGAATCATGACAAGATTTATACTAACTTAAAATATGAACAGTACAAATGGGACGACATTAATTTGTACTATTACATCAATGCTGAAGGAGAATTAGTGGTGAGAATCAATCATCCCATAGACATGGAAAATCCAGCAGCAGCAGCCAATGCTTATACCTATGCAAATGTGAGCCAAGTGCCCATATTCACTGGTGCTTCCATCAAATGGGATCAAGACGCAATCACTTTTGACAGCAACGAAGCGTCGTGGGATAGGACATAAAAATATATGCATATTATGGTAAATATTAACAAACAAGGACACACATGGTAAAACAGATAATCAATGATGGCGTGGTGCCTAATGACGGACAAGGTGATAATTTAAGAGCTGGAGCCATTAAAATTAATTCTAATTTTGATGAACTGTACGCAGCGTTGGGCAATGGCGTCAGTCTCACAGTGATCAATAATAATTTAATCAGTGCCACTGGTGGAAACAGAATTGCATTTTATTTTGAAAATCAAGCTGGATTTCCCAATGCCTCAACATATCATGGAGCCATTGCACACTCGCATGCAGATAACGCCATGTATTATGCACATGGAGGAGTTTGGACAAAATTATTAAGCACTGTGGACAGCATCAATTCTCTCAATGACGTAAACACCACAGCAGCACCCACTGACGGTCAAGCACTGATTTGGAATTCAGCTACATCTAATTGGATACCAGGCACAGTGTCTGGCGGAGGTGGAGGTGGAGGTGGAGTAACCACATTTCTAGCATTAACAGACACACCCGATGCATTTACCAGTGCTGGCAATAAATTTGTTAAAGTTAACGGCGCAGCTAGCGGTTTAGAGTTTGTGTCAGGCATTCAAAGTTCTGATCTCAGTGCCTTATCGATCAATTCATTGTCAGACGTGGACACTGCCACAGCAGCTCCTTCAGTGGGTCAAGTGTTAAAATGGAATGGCACCAATTGGGTACCAGCAGCAGATGCCACATCAGGCGGAGGTGGCACTAACGCAGACACCTTGGATGGATTTGACAGCACATATTTTTTAAACTACAACAATTTAACTAATCAACCCGCTATTATTAGTACATTTTTAGCTCTCTCAGATACTCCTAATGCATACACATCAGCAGGAGACAGATTTGTAAAAGTTAACTCGGGAGGCACTGCTCTTGAATTTGTGAGTGTGACCATTCCTACTACATTGGATGATCTTTCAGACACAGTGATATCATCTCCCACAGTGGGTGATGTGCTGTATTACAATGGCACCAATTGGGTCAAACAAAATGGTCCAATTATGAGATGGAGTTTGAGTTCCAGTGGCAGTGCTGACTACATATTTACAGGTCCAGGATTCTATGCTGCCACCAATGATCCCACACTGTATTTGCACAGAGGAACCACTTATATTTTCAGCAACACAGTGCATGCGTCACATCCTTTGGAAATCAGAGTCAGCAATGGTGGCGCAGGCTACACCAACGGCGTCACAGGTGCAGGCACAGCCACAATAACTTTCACAGTGCCCATGGATGCACCAAGTACATTGTATTACCAATGCACTGTGCACGGCAGTATGGGTAACACTATTAACGTGGTAACATAACATATGATTGACAACAGTGACTACATACAACAGATTGAAGACACACTGGGTGCCAGCAGATACTTTTATGGATTGCGAAGAACTGATGCTGGTGAATTGTATTTGGGCAAAGTAGATCTCATGAGCACGGAAAGTGGAGATGCTGTGCAGATAAATTTACCTGGTGATCCCACAGAAAATTTGCCCAGTTTTACCAGAGGAGTAGATTTTTTGGAAGGCAGAGACGTGCAACACACCACAGTGTACAACAATTTAAACTATGAACAATTTCGTTGGGACAGCAGAAATATTTTGTATTACATTGACTCAGAAGGACAATTGGTGTTGCGAGTGAACGAACCTTACACATATCCGGTAGGAATATAACATGCCAGAATTTAAAATTGAACGCATACGTTTTAGATGGAGAAATTCTTGGTCAGCCACCACTGTCTACATCAAAGACGATGTGGTTAGATTTGGAGCCAAAGTATATGTGTGTCTTATTGCTCACACAGCCAATGTGAATTTTTACACAGATTTTGACAACGCCTCTCCCAAATGGAGTCAGATGCTGGATGGTCAGAGTTGGACTGGTGACTGGACGCCCAGCACGTTTTACAAAATCAATGACATAGCCAAACTTGGTTCCACACTGTGGATCTGTTTGGAAGGCCACACTTCAAATGCAGATGCAGAAGATGGTATCTCTGGTGATGAAGCCAAATGGACTGTGTTTGCCGAAGGTGAAAACTGGCGAGGTTTATGGCAGCCTGCCACTGCATACAGCAAAGGAGATTTGGTGCGCTATGGTGGACACATGTATTTGTGCGCTGTGTATCATGTGAGTGCCACTGTGTTGGAAGGACAGGAGTTGGATCTACCCAACTGGACTTTGTACACAAGAAATTTGGATTACAGAATCGAATGGAGTGCCAATACTAGATACAAGCCTGACGACATAGTCAAGTATGGTGGCATAGTTTACAGAGTAGTCACTGGTCATCAAAGTGCTGTGAGCAACACATATGTGAATCCTACCAGATCCAGCAACAGTGCACAAGGTCACATGGAAGAATTGATTGTGTATAGAGTAGGTAGTGTCTATTATGTGCAAATTACTGCACCAGGACATGATTATGCTGCTTCTGAACAGATCACTGTGTTGGGCGCCCAGTTGGGTGGATTTACTCCCGCAAATAATTTAATAATCACAATTCTCAGCGTGGAGACAGATGGAGCCATACTCACTTATTCTGTCACAGGCACAGCTGCGGTCACAGATGACGGATTAGAAGCAGACATTTTATCCTATGAAACAGTGATCAGCGGCATTGAATACAAAGGGGCCTACACCCAATACACCAGATACAAAAAGAATGACATTGTGAAATATGGCGGATCCAGTCTTTGGATCTGCACAGATCCAAATAACGAAGGAGCATTCGCCAACAGCACCATACTGGATGAAACCAAATGGGACGTTTGGCTGCCTGGTCTAGGCTATGAAGCTGTGTGGAGTGAATTGACCTATTACCAACCAGGTGACGTGGTGATGTATGGTGGATACAGCTATGTGTGTTTGTTGTCCAACATTAATATTTTACCCACTGTGGCACAAGACAGCAGCAGTGCTTGGAATTTGTTAGTACCAGGCTACAGAATGCGCGGAGACTGGATAAACGACGACAGCACTCCAGCAAGTTATTACAAAACTGGAGATGTGGTGCGCAGCGGAGGCAATTTATATATTGCTGTGCAAGACAACGCTGGTGTGTTGCCTTTGGAAACAACATCTTATGATGTGGGCACATACTCACCTGGACCTTGGCAATTATTGATTACAGGCAAACGTTGGAGAGGCACTTGGAAACAACTGGACGCAGTCACGGCACTGGCGTTTTATTATTTTCCTGGTGATGTGGTCACTGTGGCAGGCACTACCTATGCTTGTAAACTTTATCACATCAGCACTCAAGCACTTTCGAAACCACCATTAGATGTCACTGCTACCTATTGGGATAAGTTGGCTCAAGGAGCCACCACCAACGTATTAGAACAAGTAGGAGATATTAAGACACAAAATGCTGCTGGTGCAAAAATAGCTATCAACATTGGAAGTGCGGGAGAATCTTTGCAGATCACAGACAGCTTGCCTGACTGGAAACCACAAGACACCATTGCTAAAGTTTTCTATGTGTCCACAGAAGGTGTGGATTCACTCACCAGAGGCACCACTGTGCAAACAGCATTTAGAACTGTGAAATTTGCGTGTGACTTTGTGAACGCAGACAAACCAGGCAGAACTCCAGCCACAATTTTTATCAAAACAGGTCTATATGAAGAAATACTGCCCATCAATGTGCCCTATGACACAGCACTGGTGGGAGATGAACTGCGCAGCACCATAATTCAACCAGCAGAAGGCTATGAAGGTGCAGACATGTTCAGAGTCAACAATGGATCTGGCATCAGAAACATGACACTGAAAGGTTTGTATGGCACACTGGGACCACTCAATCAATATTTGACCAGAAGACCTTCTGGTGGAGCATTTGTGTCTTTGAATCCAGGCAATTCACCATCTGACACCACTGCATGGATCACCACCAAGTCACCCTATGTGCAAAACGTCAGCACTTTTGGTGATGGATGCGTGGGAATGAAAGTAAATGGAGATCTACACAACGGTGGAAACAAATCCATAGTGGCCAACGATTTCACTCAAATTATTTCAAACGGCATAGGCTATTGGGCCATAGGTGAAGGCAAATCAGAATTGGTTTCTGTGTTCACCTACTACTGTCACATAGGCTATTTGGCTGAAAATGGTGGCAAACTGCGAGCCACCAACGGCAACAACTCATATGGAACCTATGGATCTGTGGCTGAAGGAGTTTCAGCGCAGGAAACCCCCATCACTGCGGAAGTGGACAATCAATCAGGTGAAGCTTTGATCAACAGTGTGTACAATGATGAAAACCAAATATTTTGTTTTGGATATTCACACACAGGGCAGGATTACACTGCTGCCACAGTGACCATCACAGGTTCAGGTGCAGGAGCAGCTGCCTACATATCTTATGACAATACCAGATATCAATCCATCAGCGAAGTGAGAATGACTGATCCTTTGGACAGTGGAATCACTGGAGGTATCAGTTATACTTCTATCACAGGAAATTCAAGAGGTGGTGATGGCACATCATTGTTGCTGGCCAACCAATATGAACCTGAGTATGAAAAAACTTGCACAGCTACTTTAGGTAATCCTATTAACACCATCACAGTGCAAAATATCGTAGAAATGCAGGTGGGCGATGCAATTATTTTTCCTAGTGCCATGTTTGGAGGCATCAGTGCTGACACCATTTACTATGTGCACTCACTACCAGCAGCCAACACCATTAAAATCAGCGCCACTCTAGGAGGTCCAGTTTTGACTTTGACCACAGCCGCAGGTTCTGCATATTTTGTGTCTGCAGAGATAGTGGGACAACGTGTTCAAATACTGGAAGGCACAGGCAGAGGACAATATGCTGTGATTTCTTACTATGATCACCCATTGAAAGAAATTGACGTGGAGAGACAATTTGATGGCTTACCTGGTTTCGAACACCTATTGGGAGGATTGGCCATTGAACCTTTGTTGGATGAATCTACCAAGTACAGCATTGAACCTTTGCTGACATTTTCAGATCCTCCTTATTCTGTCACCACCACCACGCTGCCCACCAGCGCCATATGGGGAGTGGTAGGGTCAGCTCGTTTTGGTTCAACCAATGTCACTGTGGTGCTCAGCAGCAGCGGTGGATATTTCACCACCAACGGCAGCACTTGGACAGCCTGCACAGGATTGGCTGCTACCAACTATCTATACACTGCTCGCAGCAGCACTCATTTGTTGGCCATATCTAATTCAGCTGTGTCTGGCACCACCACAGGATCCACTTGGACAGGATTATCTACTCCAGGAGGCTATGGTTCTTTCACCAGTATTGCCTGTGAACAGGATGTGTTTATCATCACCACCAATCAAGGCTACGTGTTTAGATCTCCAGACAACGGCGCATCATGGACTGTGGTACAAGTGTGTCCTTTTGACGGATCCACACCAGCGCTCACACATTCAGCCGGCGGATCTGGTCTGTTCATCGTGTGTGATGATGCAGGACAAACTTACGAAAGTATAAATTTAGGAGCAAATTTTATTCCAGGTCCAGACATTGGAAACCTTGGTATAAATGTTCAAGATCTCGTGTATGGCAACAATAGATTTGTAGCAGCCTGCAATGACAATCCCAATGACTCCAGCACACTCAGCAACAGATTTTATTACACCTTAGCCAATCAATCTTCAGTGGCAGCATCAAACATCACTGTGTGGCAGCCCAGTGAATTGCCTCCAGAATCAGATCAATATGTGATCAGTTACAGTCAAGGATGTTTTGTGGCCATCACTGAATCTGGAGATTTAGCAGAAAGCATAGACGGCAAACATTGGAAGGTATTGGGCACCCAATTGTCAGTGGGAGGTCCTGGAGCATGGGTACAGATCACTGGCGGATCAGTGAACGGTCCTTGTTATATTCCTTTGACAGATGCAAATACCAATCAAATTAGAGTGATTCGTTATGGAGCTAGAGCATTGGGTCGTGCAAGAATTAACAGTGGAAGACTGAGTGTTGTGGAATTGATTGAACCAGGCAGTGGATATTCAACTACTCCAACCATGACTATTGTGGATAATTCCAACATTGTGGAAGCACTGTTTGATGTGCGAACCAACAATGGCGCCATCAGTCAACCCACATTTACCAACAGAGGCACAGGATTCTTGAACGTGAGTGCCACTGTGAGCGGAGATGGATTGGCTGACAAATATCAAACAGGAAAATTTTTGAGAATTAAAAATTTATCTAGATTACCCAGCCCAGGAGACAACGTAGAATTCAACAACATACCCAACACACTGTTTAAACTGGGTAATTTTGTTGCCTTGGGTGGTGTGGAACCCAACATATTCGGCACACTGAGAATAGGTCCAGGAGTGGATGCTTTTTTATCACCTGGTCATTTGGAAGATATCACTATTAGACAAAATTACAGTCAGGTGAGATTGACAGGTCATGATTTCCTAGACATCGGCACTGGTGGTAGAGACACCACAAATTACCCAGCAATTTATTCCACAGGATTCACAGCTGGTTATGAACCTCAACCGTTCAACGAAGTGTTGGAAGCAGGTGGTGGACGGGTGTTCTACACCAGCACAGACCAAAATGGTAACTTTAGAGTGGGAGAACAATTCAAAGTGGAACAGTCCAGTGGTATAGTTACTCTAGCAGCAGATTTCTTCCAATTGGAAGGATTGACTGAACTGGCCTTGGGTGGTGTGGTATTGGGTGGATCTGGCGCAGTGATTCGTGAATTCAGCACAGATGCAACCATGGCTGCCAACAGTGACAACATCGTGCCCACACAAAAAGCCATCATAGCCTACATTACAAGTAGAATTTCAGGTGGCGGATCTACATTAAATGTGTCCAGTTTGAGAGCAGGAGCTATTCAAATACAAAATGACGACATATTCAATGTGGGCGGTGAAGAAATCAGGATGGAAGTGCCTGTGACTTTTAACAGACCAGTCAAAGGATCCCTGCTGGCATTGAACTATTTCTTGGGCGGTGTGGCTTCCACTGAGCTGAATGAAGGCGATGCTGTGAGTGTAATAAACCCCAGCAACGGATATGGTAGTTAGTATGATAAATAACAACACAACAAGGAAATCATAACAATGGCTGAGTTTAAATTAGGTAGGATTAGGTTCATTTGGAAAGGTGCCTGGATCTACAATGTTGAGTATTTTATTGATGATGTAGTAAGATACGGTGGCCGTACCTATATTTGCGTGGTGGGACACACCAGCAACGTTTTTCAAACAGATTTGACTGCTGCAAAATGGAACCAGATGAGCGATGGTCAGGAGTGGAAAGATGACTGGTCGCTGAACACAACCTACAAACCCAATGACATAGTAAAATATGGTGGGTACTTGTACATTGCCAATGAAGGACACACATCAGCAGCCACAGTGGCTTTGGGATTGGAAGCAGATCAAAGCAAATGGGATTTATTTTCAGAAGGATTCGACTACAAATCAGATTGGGCAGTCAGCACCAGATACAAAGTAAATGATCTGGTCAAATACGGCGCATACATCTACACTTGTATCACTGCACACACATCAGCTGCCACCACCACTTTGGGTTTGGAAACTAACATTGCCAACTGGGAAGTATTTTCCAAAGGATTCAATTGGTTGAATGCTTGGACTGTTTCTACCAGATACAAATTGGGAGACGTGGTAAGATATGGTGGACAATTGTATGTGGCTAATCTTGGCCACACTTCAAATGCATCTGCTACTTTGTTGGCTGGTGGTTTGGAAGCAGATCAAGCCAAATGGGATTACCTACACAAAGGTATAGAATACAAAAATGATTGGACAGCCACCACTAGATACAAAATCAATGATGTGGTCAAGTGGGGACCAAGTCTTTGGATTTGTACCACCTATCACGTGTCCACTGCCACACTCACTGCAGACCAGGCCAACTGGGCTGTGTTTGTGCCAGGATTAGAATTTGAAGATTCATGGGACTCATCCACTGTGTATCAAATAGGTGACTTTGTCACTTATGGTGGATATGGTTACGTGGCCAAAACCAACAGCACCAATAAAAATCCCAACACCTATGCAGGTGTAGATTGGGATCTATTCGTCACAGGCTTCCGTCTCATGGGAGATTACAGCAGCGGCACTGCGTACAAAAATGGTGACGTGGTACGTTTGGGAGGATTCACTTATCTTTGTATAGAAGACAGCACCGGCAACAGACCACCCAATGCTACCTACTGGGACAAACTCAATGAAGGTATCTATTGGAAAGGCAACTGGGCCAACGCCACTTTGTATGACAAAGGAGATGTGGTACGCGGTATAATCAACACCAACAATTCATACATTTGTATCTTAGCTCACACTTCCAACAACGTGGGTCCGGCCACAATCACACAACCAGATTATCCACCAGGAGCTGGAGTGGACACCGGCACATACTGGCAACTGTTGTCAGGCGGTGCAGAGAGCACAGCACTCACCACACAAGGAGACTTGTTGGTGTATGGTCCGTCAGGTCCCACAAGAATACCTATTGGATTGTCAGGCCAAACATTATTGGTAAACTCTGCAGGCACACTGCCTGAGTGGGGTTACTTTGGAAAAATCAACAACGTATGGTATGTGGCCACTTCTGGAGTGGATGCACCAGCACCAGACTATGGTGCCACATTGAACCAACCTTGGAAGACTATCCAGTACGCATTGAAAGAAATAGACAAAGGACCATTGAATCCTAACGCAAAAAATTTATTATTGAGAAACAAGGCATTTATTCAAAGAGAAACCATTGCTTACATTGACGCCACATATCAAGCCACAGTGACCAACACCACAGCAAGCACTAATTTGATCACTTGCAGCAGCACTGTGAATCTAAGAGTGGGCATGAGAGTGGAATTCACAGGCACAACATTCGGCGGTATTTCCACCGGAGTTACCTATTATATCACTGCCAAAGATCCCACATTTATTGAAGTGAGTTTGACTCCTGGTGGAGCATCTGTGACACTCAGCACAGCCGCAGGCACCATGGTGGTCAAATTAAAATATGACTCAGTTAAATGTCAAAGAGACTTGGGACAAATCATTGATGCTGTACTGTTTGATGTCAGTCATGGTGGCAATGAAAAAAGTAGATTAGCAGCCATTTCTTACTACACAGGCAGCGGATCGTATGTGTATGGTCAGGAAAATGAAACCAGTGCTGCAATAGAATTTGCAAAAACAGTGATTGATGCTGCAATATCCAATGATGCTGGTTATATAGCTCTACAAGGGGTGGTACCACAAGTGATTGACAACAGCATTGATGAAGAAACTACAGCACAAGCATTGATTGAATCACTGATGGATATTGTCATTGATGCTATCATAGCAGGTGACATTGATGATGTGCCAGCGGAAAGAATAGCCAACAACACAGTGTTTGTGAAAACCGGAACATTTTTTGAAGTATTACCCATACGTGTGCGTGAAAGCACAGCAATTGTGGGAGATGAATTGAGAAGCACCAACATCAGACCTGCTCCCAGTTATGTTGACTCTTACGATACTCCATACACTTTACAAAGCATTGACAGATTGAGAAATATAATTGATGACATCATCACTAACACAGCAATCACACCCACAGCAGCTGGCTATCTTAAAACAGTCACAACTCCAAGCACAGATGTGAACAGAACAGCAGGCACTTACACAGGTGTTGCAGTCACTGGTGGTTCAGGATCATCTGCCACAGTGAATGCCACAGTGAATGCATCGGGAGTGATCACATCATTCAGCATCAACAATTCAGGCACAGGCTACACAGCCAGCAACACACTGACCATAGGCGCAGGTTTATTGGGAGCCAGCAGTTTGGCAGCCACATTCACTGTGAGCACAGTGGGCGCAGGCACAGTGGCACAAGCAGGTGCACAAGACACAAATGCTCCAGCAGGATCAGCACCAGCAGCCGCAGCTGCAGTGGGCATTGTGGATGACATTTATGATTACATCAACTACAACGTGATAGGTGACAGCAGCAGTCCTGAACCTACAGTGAGTGGTTCCAATCTACCTCAGACTGCTGTGGGTTACACAGATGCTGTGTTGAGATTGATAGAAAACAAAGAATTTTTAGCCACAGAAGTGGTAGAATACACAAAAAAAAACAATCCAGGAGCATTCCTAACTTATTTCACAGCAGCCAATGAATTGTCTTGCAAAAGAGATGTGAGAGAATATGTGGATGCTGTGTGCAATGATTTGATTTACACTGGCAATTACAAAGCCATAGTGGCTGCCAAATATTATGAAGTGGCAGTGACAGGCAGTGTGGCTTCAGACATGTTCTACATGAGAAACGGCACAGGATTGAGAAACTGCACTCTGCAAGGATTAACAGGCTCATTGGGTGCTGCCAACGCATATGGCACTCAGAGACCCACAGCAGGAGCCTACGTATCATTGGATCCAGGTTGGGGACCAGCACATGAAGATGTTTGGATCACCAACAAATCACCATACGTGCAAAACGTGTCCACATTCGGCACAGGTTGTGTGGGATTAAAAGTGGATGGTGCACTGCACAATGGTGGCAATGACTCAGTGGTGGCCAACGACTTCACACAAATTTTATCAGACGGTATAGGATTTTGGGTGACCAATTTGGGCAGATCAGAGTTGGTTTCTGTATTCACATACTACAATCACATTGGATATCTAGCTGAAAATGGCGGCAAAGTGCGTGCCACCAATGGTAACAATTCCTACGGTAAATTTGGATCAGTGTCTGAAGGTGGAGATGCCACAGAGACACCAATCACTTGCACTGTGGACAACAAGAGCACAGATGCCGTGATAGGCAACACTTTCACAGATGGCAACAGAATATTGGCCATGGAATACACCAATGCTGGCACCAACTACACCACTGGTGCTACTTTTGTGATATCTGGAGACGGATTTGGACTCGGTACAATTACTCCTACCATCCGCAACGGTGGTGTGTACACAATTAGATTGAACGAAACAGTGACTTCACCTGAAAGCAACTATGGTGGTGATGGTTACAGTTCAGCCAGCAACGTGGCACAGAACGGCACTGATAAAACCATCACAATTTCCAACACTGACACAGCATTAGCAGCTGAATTAACAGGCTTGGCCATCTGGATCACCGAAGGACTAGGAGCTGGACAGTACGGATACATAGTGGGATTCAATGCAGGTAACAAAGCCACCAAAGTGGCCAGACCATCATTCACAAGTATTATTGCCACAGCTGCCACAGCATCCAATGACAGATTCACTTGTGCAGACAGCAGCACATTGGACATCAACATGCCAATTATGTTCAGTGGCACAGCATTTGGTGGAGTGACCACCACTGCTACCAACCCAACCATTTATTATGTGTTGGCCAAACCCACTGCAACCACATTTACCATCAGCACCACACCAGGTGGTTCTGTGTTGGATGTGACCAGTGACGACACAGGCAGCATGACCATACACAAAGCAGGATTTGATTACCTAGTAAATACCACTTGTACCAACACCACAGTGACCACCAATCTCATCACTTGTGCATCCACTTCAGGATTGTATGTGGGAGCAGCAGTGCAATTTGATGGCACCACATTTGGTGGCGTGAGTCAATACACTCAATACTATGTGCTCAGCGCTGGTTTCAGTGCTACACAATTTAAAATCAGCACCACGTTGGGCGGAAGTGAAGTAGCACTCAGCACAGCCGCAGGCACCATGACAGTGAGAGTGGCGGAGCCCATATTGGATGGCACCACCAAATATGAATATGCGCCTCGCATTATAGTGAGTGCTCCTCCGTCAGGCGTCACTGCCATTGCTAGAGCAGTGGTGACCACTGAAAAAATATCTTCAATAAGAATTATTGAACCAGGTTCGGGCTATGTGTCCACGCCCACAGTGACCATAGTGGATCCCAGCAACACAGTGGAAGCGCCAGTGCAGGTGTTTTACGGAGACGGAGCTTTGGGTCAACCCACATTCACCGGTGCTACGGCATCTCCTAGAGGATTATCTTATCTCACAGCAGTGACCACCGTTACAGAAACAGGAGTGCAACGCACAGTGTCAGGCATCACCAAAGCCAACCCAGGCGTGGTCACCACCAGCACCAACCACACATATGTGGATGGTCAAAAGGTAATTTTTGCCAATGTGGCAGGCATGTTCCAGATCAACAGTGGTGTATGGTATTATGCGGATGTATTGACACCCACAACTTTTGCGTTGTATGTGGATCAGGCCTTGACCATTCCTTTGGACACCACCAGTTATGGCACCTATGTGGCATCAATTGGCACCGTGACAGAATTTGCTGGATTCAGAAACAATCTACAGAGCGGCAGTTTCATACAAGTGCAAGGATTATCACAAGTGCCGCAAGCAGGTTCCAATGTGGAGTTTGCATCTTTACCAGGCAATTATTACAAATTGGTCACTGTGCAAAATTTATTGGGCACACAATATCCGTTCACTGCACTGTTGCAAGTAAGCCCAGAAATAGCAGTGGGAGAAGCACCAGCACATGGTGATGCACTCACAATAAAAATAAGATATTCACAAATAAGATTAACAGGTCATGACTTTTTGGACATTGGCACAGGCAACTTTGTCAACACCAATTATCCAGGCATTCCTTTGATCCCAGCAGACTCAGACAATGAAACTGTGGAAGGTGGTGGAGGCAGAGTGTTCTTTACCAGCACGGATCAAGACGGTAACTTTAGAGTGGGAGATCTGTTCTCGGTGGAACAGAGCACGGGTATTGCCACATTGAATGCAGATGCGTTCAACATATCAGGATTACAAGAACTTCAGTTGGGAGAATTGGTATTGGGAGGCACTAGTGCTTCTATCAATGAATTCTCCACAGATGGTACAATGGCAGCCAACAGTGACCAAATTGTGCCCACCCAGAGAGCGATTAGAACATATATATCTAGTCAGATCGGTGGTGGAGCCAGCAGTTTGAACGTGAACCAGATCACTGCAGGTTTGATCACAATATACAGTAACATCATTGAGACCACCACTGGAGTGACAATAAACTTTGATTCCCCTGTGAATTTCACAGCAGGAATAAAAGGAACACCCGTAGCATTGGGCTTGTTCCTACAAGGATAACAAGAGTACAACAAAAGGAGAACAGTAAATGGCAACAGGAAGATTGGGAGCGTCGGATTTAACCGCTGCTGCTTTGACTACAGTGTATACCTGTCCAGCTGATACGTTTGCAGTGGTTGCTGTGAACTTCCTTAATCGGGGCAATCAAGCTCAAACTTTTAGATTGGCTGTGGCTACCACAGGCACTCCTACAGTGGGTGAGTACATTGAATACGATGTGGAAGTGCTGTCCAAAGGAGTGCTGGAAAGAACCGGCCTAGTTTTGGCAGCAACACAAAGATTAGTGGCATACGCATCAGGGGGCAACGCTAGCGTGGTGGTTTACGGCATTGAAACATCAACGCTGTAATAATACCAACATTAGCATAAATACAAGCAAACATAAGGACTAAAACATGGGAAGATACATATCAACAACCGGAACCGCTGGCATAGTGATCAGAAACGTTACGACCACGTATCAAGCAGTTGTGAATGATAGAATTTTAGCCAACTCATCTGCAGGGGCTTTCACTATCACTTTACCACTCAGCACCAGTTTGTTGGACAATGACACCATTCAAATCATAGATGTTGGCAATCAAGCAGCGACCAACAACATCACAGTGGCTAGAAACGGCGCATTGATCAACGGAGCAGCTGACAATTTAACAATTGACTTGAATCAAGCAATCGTAACTTTGATTTACACAGGAGCAGGTACTGGTTGGATCGTTGGTGCAGTGTAATTTAATTTAATTCACACAGCTCAACGGATCAAAAAGGATTTGAAAGTATGGCAAGTTTAAAAACACTTACAGCTACCAAGAAGTCTGACTTCCCACAGGTCACAGAAACCAATGTGGAATCTGGACAAATATTTTTCTTTCAAATGGGTGCAACTTTTGAAGTTTTCAACAATGGAATTTGTTTTAAACCTTGTCAGTCAGGCACTGCAATCGTTGAATTATGGGGCGCTGGTGGATCCAGTGCGCAAATGTGCTGTTGTGGACATGGACTACCAGGCAATCCAGGAGCTTACGCTAGGAAAACTGTGGTGCTGTCTTGTTGTGGATACATCTGCGGACAAGTTGGCCAAAGTTGCGGTAACTCCAGTGCTTTGTGTTTTCGAGGTTGTTCAGATCCCACAGGCGTAACTTATTATCCTGTTGGTACTGGTGCTGGTCAAGGATGTGTGTGTGCTCAAGGCGGCAGAGGTGGACTTACTTATTGCTCCACAGGCACCGATGCTTATTGTTGTTTCACATCAGCTGGATTTTATCACACTTTGGGTGTGAATGGTAATTGCGGAATTATTTGTAACAAATGTTGTTCAGGAGGATGGTGTGCACAATCATACGGAGGTGATATCAATTGCCCAGGCGGATTCAGTTGTGTGAGTTTTCTAGGAGCTTCAGGCAGTTCATGTCCTTGTTCTACTAATTTTCACATGCAAACTCCTCATGGATATTATGCTAAATGCGGCTTGGTGGTAAGTCACAATGGAGATGACGGCAATGGTTTTGCCAACTGGTCAGGTCAGGGTCGAGGTCAATATGCACAAGCATTAGCAGCTGCCAGCAGATGGCCTCAAATGGGAGCTCCATTTGCCACATGTTGGGGATTTTCCGGCAACTGTGGATGTTATGAAAATGAAGGATGTCAACATTTATTGCCACCAGGATTTCCAGGCACAGGACCACACCCGTGTCCAGGAGTTAGAGATCACGCTCACAGAGGTGGTCAAGGTGCAATTAGAATTAAATGGATAGCAGGATAATCGTATGCCAACATTAAGATCATTATTAGAAACTAAGTTAGCTTTTCAATTGCAAGGATTGGAAGCCAACACTGAAGAAGGTAGAATATGGGCCTACTCTCCAGGCACAGCTGTGGGCACAAACTTTTGTTGCGGTGTGTGTTGGAGATCACCAGGCACAGGCACTGCATTGATTGAAATATGGGGCGCTGGCGGATCCGGAGCTAAAATGTGTTGCTGCGGATATGGTTTACCAGGTAACCCAGGTGCTTATTCCAGCAGAACAGTTTCGGTCACAGTGGGCTGTTGTATCAGAGGCAACGTGGGATTGAGTTGTGGAAACTCAGATGATTTATGTTACAGAGGCAGATCTGAAAGCACAGGTATCTGCTGGCAAGGCAACGGCACCACAGGATGTATGTGTGCTGAAGGTGGTCAAGGTGGATACAGCTATTGTTCTACCACTCCATCTGCCTACTGTTGTTTCACAGCAGGTGGTTTTTGCACCACCAAATGCGCTGGTGACAACTGCGGTATTGTGTGCAACTATAGAGGTCCAGGCTGTGCCATTCATGAAGCACAAGCCTATGGTGGCACCTGCAACATGGCGGGTGGATTCAGCTGCGTGAGTTTCTTTGGTTGTTTGCCAACATGTCCTTGTGCATTCTGGTATCATATGAGAACTCCTCCCAAGCAATACGCAGACTGCGGTGCTTGGATCACTTATACCAATGACGTGGACAATGGTGCCTACAACTGGAGCGGTGGTTCTGTATATGGATATATTCATACATTAGGACTGACCAGTCGTAATCCAACCATGGGTGGAAATTACTCAGCATGTTGGACAGGACATAGATATTGTGGATGTTACAACATGAACGGTTGTATAGCGTTTGTGCCTCCTGGTCATGGTGGACCACCACCACATCCATGTCCAGATGTGAGAGATCACGCATATCGTGGTGGACATGGTATAATTAGAATTAAATACATAGGAACAGGATATTTGGGGTTAAACTAATGCCAGGATTAAAAAGTATATTATCAAGCAGAGTAACTTACGAAGTCACAGAGAACAATCTCGAGCAAGGAGTCATTTATGCTTTTTCACCAGGCACATTTTACACACAGTACTGCAACGGATTTTGCTGGAAACCTCCAGCTTCAGGCTGTGTCGTTTTAGAAATTTGGGGAGCAGGTGGATCAGGTTCTCGTATGTGTTGTTGTGGTGGCGGATTGCCAGGCAATGCAGGCGGATATTCTAGAAAATCTTTTTCAGTGACCACTGCCAACTTTGTGTGTGGCTGTGTGGGCTTTCCTCGTTATGCACATGACTTGTGTTTTTCAGGTTGTGGTGACCCCAGCGCAGTGTGTTGGACCAGCACCGCCAGCAATGGTTGTTTGTGCGCTAGAGGTGGCAGAGGTGGCACTAGTTTTTGCAGCACCAGCACCAGCATGTGGTGTTGTTTTTATGCCAACGGATTCTGCGGATTTGGTCCCATCAACGATCACTGCGGCATACTTTGCAATCACTGCTCAGGAGGTTGGGAAGCCTTGGCCTATGGTGGCGATATCAACTGCTGTGGCACAATTGGATGTTCAACATTTTTAGGATGTTATCCCACATGTCCTTGTCAAACTATTCACCATGCACCTTTGCCAGCTTATATGTTTGCAGAAAAAGGCGCTAGAGTAAGTTTTCAAACGAATGATGGCGGCATACACAATTCAGGTATGTCAGGCACTCAATTGCCCAATTATTTAGGTGCTTTGGCTGGAGTGAATAAACAGCCTACCAGAGGAGTATTCAACAGTTATTGTTGGAGATCAGACAGATCTTGCGGATGTTACGAGATGCAAGGATGTTCACCTTACTTGCCCATTGGAGCAGGCGGACTGCCTCCACAACCATGTCCAGATGTTAGAGATCACGGTATCAGAGGCGGTTGGGGTGGTATGCGTATCAGATTTATTGCGTCTTAATAGTGTATGTTGATAAATAAATAGTATATAGGAATAAAAATATGTTGAACAAAAATTTTACAATACCATTGGCAGACGAGCCCTATTTAGACACTGTCACTGAAAATAAGTCACATCCAGGCACCTACACTGGTCCAAAATATCTTAAAATTTGTGTGGATGCAACCACCAAATACGTGGAAAGAGTAGTTGCAGGTGCTGACAGTCTGGACGCTATAAATGAAATTCTAGTGCCGCAAGAAGAAGGAAAAACTATACATATTTTAGATGCCAACACCAATACTTTTGAAGCAGCTTATCTCACAGGATTGTACACCACAGGTCTAGTGCCAAATTACGTTGAAACTTTACCCACTGTAGATGATGAAGGCAATGCAGAAACTTGGGAATACGGTTGGGATGATAACACAGGCATGATTCAACAACAATATTATAATTTAGATTTAAAATTTGTGAATGGTGCGTTTGTGAAACCTAGATTTAGAATTCATGCTTTGACCAGATCAAGTTTTTTAGCTTCAATGGAACTGCAAATCACTAACATTACAAATGCTTTAGCAAACAATGACACACTTACTGACGAAGCTAAAGCTCAATTAGAAACCTATAAAACTTGGTTGCAAAATCTTCCAACCAAATATGCAAATGTGAGTCATTGGAAAATTCCATTTAAATTATCAGTACCAATTTATTAAATCAAGAATAATTCACCCTCATAAAACAGTTGATATATACTAGCGTGTGCAATACACACAGATGTATATATGAATCGATCCAAAGCATTTTTTCTCAACGGTGGCATAGGTAGAATCCTATGTGCTATTCCTGCACTGGAAAAATACGCAGAAGAATCAGGTGACAAAGATTTTTTAGTGATCTGTGAAGGAGCTGTGGACATAATCAAAGGTCATCCTCTGTTGGATCAGAAAACTTACGACATTTTCCACAAAAATTTATTTCATTCTAAACTGCAGAATAGAGATGTGGTGAGTCTTGAACCTTATAGAGTTTGGGAATACTACAATCAAAAATGTAATCTTGCACAAGCATTTGATATCTTGATCAACAACAAAGGTGTAAGAGTTCTACCAAAACCCACTGTGATACTCAGCAAAGAAGAAGTTGCTCAAGGACAAAAAGTTATAGATGAAATTAAAAATAAAATAAAAAAAGAAAAAACTATTGTGTTTCAACCATTCGGCAGAGGTATTGAGCACATAGACAAAACTCTTATTGACAAAACGGGCCGTAGTTTTGAATACAAAGATGTAAAAAAATTGATTGGTAAATTGCAAAAAGCAGGCTTTGCCGTGATTCTCATGTCTGAATTTGGACTGGAACTCAAAGATCAAAAATACACAGATGAAGTGGCAATGCCTGAAGGATTAAATCTGAGACAGTGGACTTCCGTGATTAAACATGCAGATCATTTTTTTGGATGTGACAGTGTGGGTCAACATTTGGCATATATCATGAATACTGCTTCAACAGTAGTATTAGGTCCTACCTATCCAATAAACACCAGTTATCCTGATTGTGAATATTTTAACATTATGGACATGGGAGAGATAGATAGAGAATATGATCCTATTCGAATCACCATGGACGAAAGAATCACACGCAAGAACGAAATTTTAATGTCCATGACTGAAGAAATACAAGAATTTGCTATCAACACCATCATGGGAAAAAACAAAAATGCCAAGTAAACTGTCAGGCTACATAGCTGCCATAGCTAGAGGACACAACAGTGGAGTGTGTTTGCTTAAGGATGGTCAAGTAGTGTTTTCCATAGAAGAAGAAAGACTCAGCAGAGCCAAATATGACGGTGGTCCTTTTGCATCCATGGTAGAAATATTGAAACACACCGACAAAATTGATTACCTAGTGATTGCACACACACAAAAAGTTAAAGACACAGCAGGTAGAATTGATTTCACTGGAGATGATGTGTACACTGGTTTGGCACGCAAATTAGGTCTGATAGATCGCCAAGCAGATGTGATGAATCATCCACAGGTGATTGATCTCAGTCACATACATCATAAATTACATGCTGCTTGTGCTTTTTACAGATCAGGTTGGGAAAGTGCAGTGAGTGTGATAGTGGATGGCGCTGGAACATTTATTGGCATCAACAACAGTGTGCAAGGTCCTCTCACTGTGTGGGAAGTGGAGTCAATAATAGATTGCAGTTATCCTGCTAAATTTAAATCTTTGTACAAACACTATGGCACTAGAGAGCCTGTGTTGGGCAGCATTTTAAAAAATTTTCCTTCTGAAATCACAGATGAAAGTGGTCAGACACACGAAGCATTGTTTAGTGATAGAGCAGGCATTGTGAAAGTTTATGAAGCAGTAACTCAATATTGTGGATTCATGCCCATTGAAGCTGGCAAAACCATGGGATTATTTCCTTATGGTCAACCCAATGAGCAAATTCCTAAGTTGTTTGAAACTGACAGCATGGTGGAACTTTCCAATAGAAATCTTATTTTGCCCACTTATCCCAATGCTGCATTAGTAAATGGACAATTGTTTAATTTTTTACATGATCCTCAGGGCGAGACTCATGATGATGTAACCAAATTACAAAACCGTAGAGATTTGGCTTATGCCTGTCAAACGCAAACTCAAGAACAAGTATTGAAATTAATTCGCAAGGCTGTGTCCATGAGCAACAATAAAAAAGTAGTTTTGTCAGGAGGGTATGGATTAAATTGTGTGGCCAATTATTATTATTTAGAACATTTGAAAGAAGAAGGCATTGAATTGTACGTGGAACCAATCTCCAATGATGCTGGCACAGCTATGGGTGCTGCACTGATGTTTTATCATCAAATATTTGCAGACAAAAATCCCAAAGTGCATGATACATTATATCTAGGACCCAAAAGAGATTATTCCATTGAGGACATACTTAAAAAAATAGAAATTAACCCGAAAATTTTCCTCAAAGATGCTGACCATAAAGATATTGTAAAATTATTGAGAGAAAAAAATATTGTGGCTATGTTTCAAGGAAGATCAGAAAATGGTCCTCGAGCTTTGGGAAATAGGTCCATATTGTTTGATCCTACATTCGTAGATGGCAAAGACTTTGTTAACAATGTAAAAAAGAGAGAATATTTTAGACCTTTTGCTGGCACTGTGTTGCAGGAAGATGTGCATGAATGGTTTGATTTGCGTGGCATGAGTGATTCTCCATTTATGATGTATGCTGTGAATTGTAAACCAGGTGTAGCAGAAAAAATTCCTTCAATTATTCATGTGGATGGCACCTGTAGAATACAAACAATTACACAAACACAAAACAAACATTACCATGATCTTATAAAAGAGTTTAAAAAACAAACTGGCATTCCTGTGTTGTTCAATACTTCTTTTAATTTGGGAGGTGAACCTTTGGTAGAAACTTTGGATGATGCTGTAAGAACTTTAGAAAACTCTAAAATTGAGTATCTTTACTTGCCTGAACATGGTAAACTATTGCACGTACCAAACAATTAATATGAATAAAGCATTTTTTATCAATGGGGGAGCAGGTAGAACTTTATGTTCAGTATCTGCGCTGGAAAATTATGCCAATGATCATCCTAACGATGATTTTATTATTGTGTGCGAAGGGGGCACTGACTTCTACAAAGGACATCCAACATTACATTTTAGAGCCTATGATGTATGGCACAAAAATTTGTTCAATGAGTATCTCAAAGATCGACAATTGATTACTCCTGAGCCTTATAGAATTTGGGAATATTACAATCAAAAATGCAATATTGCACAGGCATATGACATTGAAATCAATAATAAAGGCATAAGAAAATTAGAAACTCCAAAAATATATTTGTCTAAAGAAGAATTAATTATGGCTAGACAAATGATTAATGAAGTGAAAGAAAAAACAAAAAAAGAAAAAGTTATTGTGTTTCAACCTTTTGGTCGTGTGTCTAAAAAAGATAATGAAGATTTAGTGGATGTGAGCGGTAGAAGTTTTGAAACAGAAAACACCATGAGTTTAATCAGACAACTGGGCAAGCAGTATGGTGTTATGTTAATGTCGGAATATGCGCTTGATTTTGCCAAATATCAAATCAATTTTCCTATTGCTGCGCCACAAGGAGTGCATGTACGCATATGGAGCGCTGTGATCAAAATGTGTGATCATTTTTTAGGTTGTGACAGTCTAGGACAACATCTAGCCAATGCATTTGACAAAACAGCCACGGTGGTATTTGGATCCACTTTTCCACAAAATGTTTCATATCCCGACAATAACAAGTTTGATATCATTGACATGAACAAAGACAGCAGAATTTACAGTCCCATACGTATTACCATGGATGAATACGCAGACAGAGCCAACGAAGACGCCATGCACATGGATGCAGAAATAGAAAATAGAATCGTGCAATCAGTCAATAGCATGATCAAACATGGACATAAAAAAAATAAAAAATAACTCGATTCATAGGTAAATACATACATGTTTAATGTAAACAACTTGTTTGGCAAGGGTGTAAAAAATACTCTGTTGTTGAAAAATGGTTTAAATTTTTCAGTGGGAGGTCCTTTCACCAGCATACAGACTGACACTCTCATAGACAGATGGCAATTCACATCTGTGTCAGCAGCCGAATACACTATGATGATAGATTATGATACCAACAACAAAGAAATCATACGCTGTTTATTGGTGGGTGGACCCAATGCTGCCACAGTGACCATATATGGTCGTGGTAACCTTGGCAATGAACTGATCACTCTCACAGCCACAGTGAATGACTCATATGTGGAACTGCGAGCCACTGCAGCACAAGGCGCTGACAGCACCATATACTATGGTTCCAAATGCATATTTCAAGCCACTTATTTTGAAACTTTGAATCCTATCACACGCTGAAATACCAGCTGACCTTAGATAAATACACTAAAAATTAGACATTTATGCCAGTAGTCAATAATCCATTGAAATCGTTGTATGGCTTTCAAAGCCCTTCATTCAGCGTGAATGCTGCAGGCAATCTAGTGGCCAACAACGTCACAGTCAACAATGTCACAGCCAATGACATCACTGCTGCAGGCATCAGCACACTGACAGATTTATTGGTCACTGACACCACAGAATTACAAGGTGCTTTCACAGTGGATGGCACTGCAGTGTTCAACAACACAGTGAATATTGCAAATTCAACTGCGGCCACATCTCTCGTTTCGGCTGCTTTTACTGTTGTAGGTGGAGTGTCTATTCAAAATAATTTAAGAGTCAACAACGACAGCATTTTCAACAGCAATGTTAACATAGGTCAAAATTTATTGGCACAAAACAACATTCAAGCCAATAACTCATTGATCAGCAACAGCATAACCAGTGTGGATGATGGCAGCACACTCAGCGATCTTTTTATTGAACCTCTAGGCGATATTGTTTTTAAAACTGCCAGTCAAAGCGTGGAAGTGGGAAGAATTGATGCCACAGGTTCCACAGTGCCTGTGCAAAACACCATCATAAACAATACCACCATAGGTTTGACTGTGGCCAGCACTGCTGCTTTTATCAGCGGCACTGTGGTGAATACTCCCACTGCAGCCGGTAATATCACTAGAAAAGACTATGTGGATCGCACTGCGGTGGCTTTTGCTGTGGCTTTGGGAGCATAGGTAAATACAATGTCTAAACTTAACCTAGTGGAAAATGGCTAAAAAACAGTTAAAAAATTTTATATTTGAGCCAGGCATTGGCAAAGATGATGGGCTATATCCCAATGCTGCCACACTGGTATTGGCCAACAAAGCATTTTTACAACAACAGGTTGTAGCATTTATCAACTACAATATTGCCAACAACATAGCGCCTTATGTGGGCTACACCTATGCATCTCAAAAATGTATTAGAGACGTGGGATATTTTTTGGACGCAGTCACACATGATTTACGCTACGGTGGCAACATAAAGTCAAGACAGGTAGCAGATTATTTTTGGATTGATGGTGAGCCGCAAATCAGAGGCGATGTGACACCTGAAACCACTGGTCAGGCGTATCTGCGTGACATTATCAATCAATACATTTTACCCAAAATTGCAGTTACTCCTTTGTATGGCAATACCACTCCTCAAGTTTTTACAGCAGGCATCAGCACAGAGAGTGATGCGCCCACAGCCAACACAGCTTTGTGGAATATTTTCAGCACAGTAATCACCAATGGTCCCAGTGCTATGCCAGCCAAAGTTACTGGAGTATCTTCCATTAGAATAGTAGGTCAAATAGACGCCAGTTCCATACTGTTGATCACTGACACTGACAGCGGAAATATATTGTACAGTTTTGCCGATCCTGCTAACACTATTTCAGTCACTTACAAACAAGGACGCAGCAGCGGTGACGGTAATCTTTTGACTGATTTGGATTTTCCCACTTGGTGGCAAACCAGCGACAGCATCACCACTATAGACATGAGTGCTGATACCAGCACACTCACTGCCACTGCCAACATACAATTTTTTGTGGAAGAAGCCAGCACGCAAATTAGACCTTGGGAATTTGGCACAGACGCTATAGAAAGAATGAGAGTGGCAGCGCCGCAGGCCATGTTGGACGCTGACTTTGAATATGGATTACAGCCAACCAAATGGCAGGCTCTAGGCACACTGAGAATGTATCCTTCCACATATGAAATACCTGGCAGTGATTTAACCATCACCAGTTGCGTAACTGATGCTTCTGTGAACACTGGATTTTTTGGCAGTTCATTGATCACTGTGAGCACTTCAGGAGTGCATGGATTTACAGTGGGTCAACCCATATCTGTTAAAGGATTAGCCAGCACTGTGAGCGGATTTGCCAGAGCAGAAGGATCATTTTTGGTGTACAGTGTGCCCAGCTCTGTGAGTTTTACCTATTATGCCAGTGCCAGAGTGGGCACTACATTTGAAGAAAGTTTATTAACTTCTTTTATACAAATACGTCAAGCACAATTCTTCACAGGTGCTTCCATAGGCCAACCCAGTTTTTCAGTGTTCACCAACGGCACTTCGCTCAGCGTGGTCACTGCCTTGGCAGCCACCACAGGTGCTACTGCATTTGTTTACATAGGATCAGCACCCACAGTGGGTTCACCAGTCACAGGTCCAGCAGCCATCCCATTAGGCACCAGTGTGTCAGGCACAGTGGGAGCAGCTTCTGTGACCAGCAATGTGTTGTTGAACACTTTGACTACTGACACTGAAATCAGTTTGACCAATCTCACAGGCATACAAGCAGGCATGGCTTTGGACGTGGGCGGCACAGCCTCCACCATACAAACCATAGTGGGCAGTGAATTAACATTGAGTAATCAATTGGGCACAGCCTACAAAGGCAGCAATCACACCAACACTGCTGTGTCAGGCACATTGGTGGCACCAGCTGGATTGGGAGCACAATTCAACGTGAGTCGCAGTGCTGGCAATTACACATTGGTGCAGACACCAGGAGCATCACCCACACCATACAATTATCAACAAGGTGACAGATTAAAAATATTAGGCACTGCTTTGGGCGGTACCACTCCTACCAATGATGTGAACATTTTGATCACTGCTGCAGGCACTGGTGGTGACATCGATTCATTCACATTCAGCGGTACTTCCATATTAGGAGGTGCATCATACACAAACATAGTTGGCAGTGGCGGCACTGGTTCAGGATTTGCAATCAATGTGACTAGAACTGGTGGCACTGGCACATATTCCTACAATCTTGTGGCTGCAGGCACTGGTTACACAGTCACAGATCAGGTCACATTTGCAGGCACCAGTTTAGGTGGCGCATCACCTGCCAACGATATTGTGTTGGAGGTGGCTACAATCACTGGCACAGGAGATGTTTTGACCTACACCACTGTGGGTTCCCCAGTTGGTGACTCAGGCGATCAAACCTACAACGGCACATCAGCAGCCAACGTGTCACATCTAGGCAGTGGAGCAGAATTCAACATCACCAGGACCACAGGCACATATTCAGCCACCATCAATCAAGCAGGCACATTGTATGAACAAGGCAATGTGATCACAGTGACTGGTGTTACTTTGGACGGAGCTACCCCTACCAACAATGCCACCATCACAGTGACTGGTATCACAGGTGGAGGTGTTATAGACACTATCACCATCAGTGGATTGGGCTATGCAGGCGATTCCATCACTGTTTATCCTACCATGGCCATCAGTGAACCTATCACTGCAGGAATACCTGCTGGCACTGCCTTGAACGTGGGTGCAATTGCCACTTTTCAAATAGATTTTCAAGCACCACATGGACTGGTTCCAGGCACCACAATATTATCGCAGGTCACTTCACAACCTGCTCCTACACTGGACTCCACTGCTAGAACTTTTTCGGTGGGCAGCGGCACATGGGCTGTATGTGGTTTCGGTGGTACATTTGTGGCTGTGAGAGCAGGATCCACTGCCACACAACGTTCAACCAACGGACAAACATGGGCAGCAGGCGGAACATTGCCTTCAGGTGCATCATGGATTTCAGTAGCAGCTGGTCAAGTGAGTGGTACCACTTATTTTGTGGCCATTGCCAGTGGCAGCACCAGTGTTGCTTGGTCAGTGAACGGTGGAGTCAGTTGGAGTTTGGCCAGCACATTATTGCCCAGCAGTGCCAACTGGAGTTTTGTGACCTATGGCGACAGTAAATTTGTAGCTGTGTCCACTGGTGGCACTGCAGCAGCCTACAGCACCGATGGTGGAGTCAACTGGGCATCCAGCACATTGCCCAGCAGTGGCAACTGGACAAGTGTAGCTGCAGGATTAATAGGAACTTCCACATACTTCGTAACAGTAGCGTCGGGTGGCACTGCTGCGGCCTACTCGCCTGATGGTGGTGTCAGCTGGTTTGCCACAGGAGCGCTGCCTGCCAGTGCCTCATGGAGCGGCATCAGTTATGGTGCCAATAGATTTGTGGCCATATCATCGGGTGGCACCAATGCAGCTTTTTCCACCAATGGAACCACTTGGACACTGAGCACTCTGCCCAGCAGCAGCACTTGGAACGAAATTATTTACGGCGATGATGTGTTTTTAATCACTGCCACAGGCACCACCAATGCACTGACTTCATACACTGGTGAAACAGGTTCGTTCACTGCTAGAACTTTAGCCACATCATCCACATGGGATTCTTTGGCTTACAGTTATTACACAGGTCAAGGATTTGGAAGATTTGTGCTTTCAAATCAAAGCACCACAGCACTGGAAATTAATTTGACATCAGCCAATCATCAATTGGGCACAGGACCACACGTGGTGTCTGCAGTGCCCAGCCGTAGTTCTATTAGATTTGTGGCTAGAACCACAGGCATTGTAAACACTACAGCAAGTTCTGTCACAGGAGTGGTGTATGCCAGACCAGATTCATTCTTTGTGCACAGACCATTTGATGGCGGAGTACAATTGGGCACAGGCAATCCCAGCCATGGAGCCCAGGCCATTAGACAAAGTAAAAAATACATTAGATATCAATCAGGCAAAGGCATCATGTACACCACTGGGGGATTGTTTGCTCCCAGTTACAATTTGTCAGGAGCCACAGCTTCAGGCACAGCAATAAACAGTTTGATTACTTTTGTTGCAGACGACACAGATCATGGAGTGCAAGCAGGTTGTGTGATAGAAACCATAGGCTTTGTGAGCTTTGAATACAATGGTGAATTCACAGTGGAAAGTGTGATAGATGCACGCAGATTCACTGCTAGATCAGCAGTGATACTCAGCACTACCACAGCTCTACTGGGCACAGAATGCAAAATGATTCTAAAATATTGGCATGGCAGCACTGTGCGTATTGGAGCCTTTGATGAACAGAATGGAATATTTTATCAGTATGACGGCAATGAAATGGCAGTGGTAAGACGCAGCAGCACCAACCAATTGACCGGCACTGTGGCCTGCAATGTGGACAGCAATGCAGTGCAAGGCACAGGCACAAGATTTCAAGATCAGTTGAAAGAGGGAGACAAAATAGTAATCAGAGGCATGAGTCATTTGGTCACGCAAATCACATCACAAACACAAATGTTTGTGGCTCCTGACTGGCGAGGAGCCAACAACATCACTGGTGCTAGAGTTTGTATCACAGAAGAATTATATGTGCCAAGCAGTCAATGGAATTTAGACAAATTAGATGGCACTGGACCCAGCGGATACAACATATTGCCATGGCGCATGCAGATGTTGGGTATGCAATATTCATGGTATGCAGCAGGATTTATTGAATGGATGTTGCGCGGTGCTGATG